>Ga0265294_10009210_pt1 | contig 11420 bp, 7 predicted proteins | sample MunlanPumphouse3_FD_192504 | JGI IMG/M metagenome (GOLD analysis project Ga0265294, IMG submission 192504) | Groundwater microbial communities from a municipal landfill in Southern Ontario, Canada - Pumphouse #3 | ecosystem: Environmental > Aquatic > Deep subsurface > Groundwater | place...
ATTGCCGGTAGCGTTCAGGGAATGAATGTTTACTGTAAATAGTATAAGCAATATCTTTATAAGCCTGCTAACCATCGCTGAAATATTATATTTATTGTAAAGATACAGTAAATTTATAAATATAAAGAGATGAGAATTTGAGTCTGTAAGAGCTGTAAGAGAGGAGTGAATAATATCAGAAAAGAGTTTGAGGAGAAATTATAAGTGAAATTCGTAAATATTTGATTACTTTTGTCGGGATATACAATTGTGAAAATCTTTAAAGAATGAAAGAAATAAAGCCGGCTTCACTCATTCTGCAGGGTGGAGCGGAGTTTAAGGGATACTCTTTTGGATACGACCAAGCCGTTGATGGTGAGGTCGTTTTTTCTACTGCAATGGTTGGTTATCCTGAAAGTCTTACCGACCCCTCCTACTCCGGTCAGATTTTGTGCGTTACTTACCCATTGATAGGAAATTACGGAGTTCCTGAGGATGATTTTATAAATAACCTCTCCCAAAAATTTGAATCAGGTAATATTTATGTCAGAGGGTTGATCATATCCGACTACTCTTTTAATTATAGCCACTGGAGTGCGTCAAAGAGCCTGGATTCCTGGTTAAGAGAACATAAAATTCCGGGCATTTTTGGAATTGACACCAGGGAGTTGACCAAAATACTCAGGGAACAAGGTTCAATGTTAGGAAAAATTATACCCTCAGGCTCATCTCTTGATGGTTTTGAGGATCCCAATCTCTCCAACCAGGTTGATAAGGTGAGTTGCAAGGAGATAATAAGATACGGCAATGGGGAAAAGAGAGTGGTTCTTGTGGATTGTGGGGTAAAGCACAATATAATCAGGTGTTTTTTAAAGAGAGGGATAGAGATTATAAGAGTCCCGTGGGATTATGATTTTCACCAACTTAAATATGACGGACTCTTTATTTCCAATGGGCCCGGAGATCCTGAGATGTGCAGAGTTGCTGTGGAAAATATTAAAAAAGCCTATGCAAAGGATGAGCCCATATTTGGAATATGTATGGGAAACCATCTTATGTCGATGGCCGGTGGGGCAAAGACATACAAGATGAAGTGGGGACACAGAAGCCATAACCAGCCCGTAAGAAGAGTAGGAACAGACAAATGCTACATAACATCACAAAACCATGGTTATGCTGTTGACACCACTACTTTGGGTAATGATTGGGAACCGCTCTTTATCAATATGAACGATAACACCAATGAGGGGATTATACATAAAAGAAAACCCTTCTTCTCCTGCCAGTTCCACCCGGAAGCCTCCAGCGGACCAACAGATGCTGAATTTTTATTTGACGAATTTTTAAAACTTCTCTACAGATAACAATGGACAAAAGTGTAAAAAAAGTGTTGCTGCTGGGTTCCGGTGCTCTTAAGATCGGAGAGGCGGGTGAGTTTGATTATTCAGGATCCCAGGCTCTTAAAGCTTTAAAAGAGGAAGGGATAGAGACAATACTTATCAATCCTAACATTGCAACTGTTCAAACCTCCGAGGGGGTGGCAGACAAAATCTATTTTTTACCCGTGACACCTTATTTTGTTGAGAAGGTGATTAAAAGGGAGTTACCGGACGGATTACTGCTTGCCTTTGGAGGACAGACCGCTCTTAACTGTGGTGTGGAACTGTACAGGAATGGAATATTGGATAAATATAACCTTAAGGTACTTGGAACTCCTGTAAAGGCGATAATGGATACAGAGGACCGTGAATTATTTGTCAGACGGTTGGATGAAATATCGGTAAAGACTATAAAAAGCCATGCTGTAGAGAACATTGAACAGGCAAGAAAAGCAGCTGACGAACTTGGTTATCCGGTAATACTCAGAGCTGCTTACGCCCTTGGAGGGCAGGGAAGCGGATTCTGCGACAATGAAAATGAACTGATATCCCTTGCGTCAAAAGCCTTTGCTTACTCCCCCCAGGTATTGATAGAAAAGTCTTTGAAGGGTTGGAAAGAGATTGAGTATGAGGTGGTAAGAGACTCTTTTGACAATTGCATCACAGTATGTAATATGGAGAATTTTGACCCTCTCGGGATCCATACAGGAGAGAGTATTGTTGTAGCTCCGTCTCAGACTCTCACTAACCGTGAGTACAATCTTCTCAGGGAGCTCTCCATAAGGATTGTCAGACACATCGGTATTGTTGGAGAGTGTAATGTCCAGTTTGCATTCGATCCTCTATCAGAAGATTACCGGGTTATTGAGGTGAATGCAAGGTTAAGCAGGTCCTCTGCACTGGCATCTAAGGCTACAGGTTACCCGCTAGCATTTGTAGCTGCAAAACTGGGATTGGGTTATGGTCTTTTTGAACTTAAAAACTCTGTAACAAGAACAACTCCGGCTTTTTTTGAACCAGCTCTCGACTATGTGGTTTGTAAAATACCCAGATGGGATCTTTCTAAATTTCAGGGAGTTTCCAGGGAGATTGGATCCAGCATGAAGAGTGTTGGTGAAGTGATGGCTATAGGACGCAGTTTTGAGGAGGCAATCCAGAAAGGCTTGAGGATGATCGGTCAGGGGGCACACGGCTTTGTGGCAAACAGGGAGATTGTTGTGGATGATATCGACAGGGCTCTAAGAGAACCTACAGATAACCGGATTTTTGTAATATCAAAAGCCTTTCAGAAAGGATACACAGTTGAACAGATACAGGAGCTGACAAAAATTGATAAATGGTTTCTTGATAAACTTTATAATATTATCAAGACATCTAAGGATTTATCAGCTCTTAATTCAATAGATGATTTAGATTACGAACTTTTAAGGTATGCCAAGAGGCAGGGTTTTTCTGATTTTCAGGTGGGAAGACTGATATACAAGGATATAATCGACGTTGATGACTCTGCTATGATTGTAAGGAGCTACAGAAAGCAGATGAACATTCTACCTGTAGTAAAACAGATCGACACTCTTGCAGCTGAGTATCCTGCTCAGACAAACTATCTCTATCTTACTTATAACGGAACTTCAAATGATGTAAACTATTCTGGTGATCATAAATCAATTATTGTTTTGGGATCAGGGGCATACAGAATTGGAAGTTCTGTGGAGTTTGACTGGTGCAGCGTAAATTCCCTGCAGACAATCAGGAAGAACGGATGGCGGGGTGTTATGATCAACTACAATCCGGAGACCGTTTCCACTGATTACGATATGTGTGACAGGCTCTACTTTGACGAACTCACTTTTGAAAGAGTTCTGGATATTTACGAACTCGAAAATCCACATGGAGTGATAATTTCTGTTGGAGGACAGATACCCAATAACCTTGCTCTCAAGTTGGATAAAGCTGGAGTCAATATATTGGGAACCAGCTCCAGGAGTATTGATAACGCCGAGGACAGGCACAAATTTTCCTCAATGCTGGACAGGCTTGGCATCGATCAACCCAGATGGAAGGAGCTCTCGACACTTTCGGAAGTGAATGATTTTGTGAATGATGTAGGATTTCCGGTGCTGGTAAGACCCTCCTATGTCCTCTCCGGAGCAGCTATGAATGTTTGCTCCAACAACACTGAGCTGGAACAGTTTCTTAAACTTGCAGCAAACGTATCCAAAAAACACCCTGTTGTGGTATCTGAGTTTATACAGAACGCCAAGGAGATAGAACTGGATGCTGTTGCAGACAGAGGGGAGATAATTGCCTATGCCATATCTGAACATATTGAGTTTGCCGGTGTGCATTCAGGGGACGCAACAATTCAGTTTCCACCCCAAAAGCTCTACGTTGAGACATTCCGGAGAATCAAAAAGATAGGGCGCAGGATAGCTGAGGAGCTGAATATTTCAGGTCCCTTTAATATACAATTTCTTGCTAAGGAGAATGATATAAAAGTCATTGAGTGCAATCTCAGGGCATCAAGAAGTTTTCCTTTTGTCTCCAAGGTGCTCAAAATAAACTTTATTGAGCTTGCGACAAAGATTATGACCGGAGACAAAGTATCACCTCCAAGCAAGAGTGCCTTTGATCTGGATTACGTTGGAATAAAAGCTTCACAATTTTCTTTCTCCAGGTTGCAGAAAGCAGATCCTGTACTTGGCGTGGATATGGCCTCAACAGGAGAGGTAGGATGTATAGGTGACGACACAAATGAAGCAATTCTCAAAGCTATGCTCTCTGTTGGATACCGGATTCCTGAGAAAAACATTCTTTTATCCACAGGTGACACAAGACAAAAAGCTGATATGCTCTATGCCTCACGGCTTCTTTCTGAAAGGGGATATACACTTTTTGCCACCGGTGGCACTTATAGATTTCTCATAGAGAACAATGTACCCGTAAACCTTGTCTGCTGGCCGAGCGAAGAATCTGAACCCCAGGCTTTGACTATGATACAGAACAAGCAAATTGACCTGGTTATAAATATCCCCAAAAATCTTACACAGGTTGAGCTGGAAAACGGTTATAAAATCAGGCGTGCTGCTGTGGATTTCAACATTCCGCTTATTACCAACACCAGACTGGCAACTGCCTTTATAATTGCATTCTGCACAAAAAAGACAGAAGAGATTCAGATCAAGAGGTGGGACGAATACCTCTCCTGATCTGTTGATCTGTTTAGTTATTGTGAATCCTCTTCCCGGGTGTCGGCACTTCCCTCTCCCAGCATAATTCTGGTACTCTCCGGGTCAAGAGCCTCTACGCTCTTTAGTTTTCGTCTTATCATCTTTGTCCTTGTTCCCACAAGCTTGTCAATGTCATCCAAACCTCCCTGGATATTTTTCTGAGCCTTCTGCAGCATCCCCCCAAAGGTCTCAAATTCTGTTTTGACCGCTCCCAGGATCTTCCATACTTCACTGCTCCTCTTCTCAATTGCCAGTGTCCGGAATCCCATATGAAGGCTGTTAAGTATTGCAGCAAGTGTTGTAGGGCCGGTTACTATCACTCTGTATTTGGACTGAAGCTCCTCCAGTAGGGAGACTCTTCTTACCACCTCAGCATAAATACCTTCAAAAGGTAAAAACATAATTGCAAAATCTGTTGTGTAGGGAGGTTCAATATATTTTTCGCTAATATCCTTTGCCATTTTTCTGATCGTACCATCCAGATTCTTAAGTTCAGATGCGATTGAATCAGGATCTGCCGTATCGTAGGCATTCAGGAGAGATTCATAAACCTCCTTGGGGAATTTTGCATCAATAGGAAGCCATATATTTTTAATTTCCAAATCTTTTCCGGGAAGTTTTATAGCAAATTCCACAAAATCCCTCCCTGATGGCTTCGTCTTTACATTTGACTCAAATTGCTCAGGAGCAAGTACCTGTTCTAACAGCATTGACAGCTGTACCTCCCCTATCATTCCCCTGGTTTTGACATTGCTCAGAACTCTTTTAAGACCTCCGACATCCTGTGCGAGAGTCTGCATCTCACCCAGCCCTTTTTGAACTTCAAGAAGCTGTTTTCCAACGGTTTCAAAACTCTGCCCAAGTCTCTCGCTAAGAGTCTTTTCAAGCTTCTCCTCTACAGTTATCCTTATCTTTTCCAGTTTTTCCTCAGTCTTTGCAATCATCTCATTCTGCCTTAATTCCAGTTGAGAGAGCTTCTCCTTCTGTATCTTAATTATCAAATCCAGACCTTTATCAGATGACTCTCCAAAGTTTTTGATGTTCTTTTCCAGAGTCTCAGAAAAATTCTTCATAGATAGAGAGAGATCCTCCCTTTCCTCTCTGGATGACTGGCTTATCAGTTGCTGAAGAAATCTTATATGGTCTGCCATCCTTTTTTCGGAGCTTTCCAGATCTGTAATGGTCAACACACCCCTTCTCTGGCGGTAAAGTACGATTGATATCAGTACAAGAGCAACTGCCGAAACAGCTAACAAAATATAGATAATAACCTCCATCTCTATTTGAATATTCAATTTATACAAATTAATGAAAATTAGATTATATTTGCAATAGTAAAACCTTATACAATAAATCATGTTACTAAATAAAAAGGTTGGAGTGTTTCTAAATCTGGTTCATTGCAGATTTAAACTCTACTTATCGGTTATGTTTCAGAAACATGGTTATGACATAACCCCTGAACAGTTTTTGGTTCTGGATGCTCTCTGGGATTTCGGGGTTCAGTCACAGCAGGAGATTGCAGAAAAGATAATGAAAGACAAGAATTCAGTAACCAAACTGATTGACGGTCTGGAAAAGAAGAATTATCTCATAAGGGAATCATACCAAAGAGACCGGAGGCAAAACCAGATCCGGCTTACCCGGCAGGGAAATGAGATAAAAGATGGTGTTACAAAGGTGGCAATAAAAGCTACTGATCAGATTATCAGAGATATTACAAAAGAAGAGATGGATATTTTCTTAAGGGTTATTTATAAGATGATGGACAATATGAAACTGGAGAATGAAAATATGCCTGAATTCTCTGTTTGATATTGTCTTGATATTCAATGGATAAAGGTGCTTAAACTTAAACTGATATGAACAAAAATGTTCTTGTCCTTGGGGCTGGAGTGGCAGGATTGCAAGCTGCGTTATCTTTAAAGGAGTTAGGATACAGGGTTACCATACTGGAAAAATCTTCCTCTGCAGGAGGGCATTTAAAAGACTGGGACAAGCTATATCCTGGGAACATATCTTCTTCCGGACTGATTGACAATCTCATTTCAGCACTGGATGGAACCGACATTCTCTATAATACAACTGTGACCCGGTCAGAAAAATCGGATAATGGGTTTATCACAGAGATCTCTTCCGGAGAGAAAATCGATTCAGGAGCGATAGTGATTGCATCGGGTTTCTCCCTGTTTGATGCCCGGATTAAAGAGGAGTATGGTTATGGTATCTACAGGAGAGTAATAACCAATGCTGATCTTGAAGCTCTATTCCGGTCCAAAGAGATTCACAAAATGGAGATGCCGGCAAAAGTCGGATTTGTACACTGCGTAGGGTCCAGAGATGAAAAGGTCTGTAATCGCCATTGCTCCAAGATCTGCTGCATGACAGCAGTAAAACAGGCCTGCGAGATCAAGGAGATATGGCCTCATGCAGATGTATATTGTTTTTATATGGATTTGAGAATGTTCGGAAGAGGATACGAAGATCTTTATTATGAAGCCCAGAGTAAATTCGGTGTGAATTTTATCAGGGGAAGAGTATCTGAAGCAGGTGAAGATAAAGATGGAAAGGTGGTGGTAAAGGCAGAGGATACACTTACATCCAGACCTTTAAAGATAACACTCGATCTCCTTGTACTTATGTCCGGTATGGTGAGAAACACTGACAATAAAACAATCTCTGATGTTTTTGGCATACCAACGGGAGAAGACGGATTTTTCTTCCAGCCGTCTCCCTTAATCAATCCAACTTCTTCTGATTCTTCCGGAATCTATTTTGCCGGATCTGCAACAGGCCCCAAAACAGTAGCAGAATCGATAAATGAAGCCAGGGCAGCTGCTCTGGCCGTACATAAATTTCTCTCGAAAGATTAGGACTATGGAAGAATTTGGCTTCAAAATCTCAAAGAGCACCAGAATTGATCTTGATTCTGCATGTCAATCTCTTTATAATCAGATTGCTTCTAAAGTTCCGGATATAAGAACTTGTATTAACTGCGGATCCTGCTCAGCATCCTGCACTGCCGCCACATTTAGAAGGACCAGTTTCAGGGGTGCAATACTGCATATTAACAGGGGATTTGACAAAAAAGCTGTAGAGTTTCTCAAAAGCTGCATGCTGTGCGGTAAGTGTTTTCTTGTATGCCCAAGGGGCATTGACACCCGCAATATTATACTGGAAATTATCAGATCAGAGGAGGGATAATTGTGAAAGAGAGGCTTGTTTTTGGATATGACCCCTTTGTACTTCCCTTCCTGACAGGAATGATATTTATTATCGGTTACCTGTTGGTCGGAACCATAAGGATAATTATTTGCCTAAACGGCAGGGAGAGAAAGAGGCTGTTGACTATTTTCCATCCGGCCACTGCGTTCAGGATTGTAAAGGATATTTTTGCAGATTGTCTTCTGCATATTAAAATTTTCAAGAGGAATGTTCTTCTTGGGTATATGCATGCAAGCATTGCTTTCGGGTGGTTTATGCTTATAGTATTGGGCCACATAGAAGTAATGCTTTTCACTCCCCAGAGAAACGGAATTTTATACTACCCCATCTTTTTCCGTTATTTCGTGATGGAGACGGAGCAAACATTGAGAGGCTCATTCTACTTTTTTGTTATGGACCTTTGCCTGCTGATTGTCCTCAGCGGTATAGGGCTGGCAATATACAAACGTTTTAAATCCCACAGGCTGGGAATGAAGAGGACTACAAAGCTAAGATTGGGTGACAATATTGCACTCTATTCTCTCTGGCTGATATTTCCGCTGCGACTGCTTGCAGAAAGTTTCACTGCTGATATTAGCGGGGGCAGTTTTCTGACAAAAGGGATTAACTCTTTGTTACATAGCTTTGTGTCAAATCCTTCGAACATTTCCATGGTATGGTGGGCATACTCTTCTGCACTCGGGCTTTTCTTTTTTGCTCTTCCCTTTTCAAGATACATGCATATTCCCACTGAGATACTTCTGATAGCTCTCAGACATGCAAAAATCGAGGCTACATCTCTCAGGGACGGATATTCAGAAGCTGAGATCTACTCCTGCTCCCGCTGTGGTATTTGCATTGACGCCTGCCCGATGACATTTAATAACCAGGATGTTAAATTCACATCTGTCTATTATATCAGACTTCTCAGAAGAAGAGAGAATGCCTCTGTCCCGGCCGGGATGTGCCTTATGTGCAATAAGTGTGTAGAACTCTGCCCGGTTGGAATCGATTCAACTGCAATCAAGCTGATAAACAGGGAAATCTTAAATAAAAGGATTTCATTCGATTACACCCCTGTGAATTTGTCTGATCCGGAAATCAATCTGGCAGAAGCTGGTAAAGCAAAACTACTCTACTACGGAGGCTGTATGACAGCCCTTACCCCCTCTGTCTCCTTTTCTATTTTCAAAATCCTGGAAAAGGCAGGTATTGAGTACATCCACATGGATAAAGAGAATACAATATGTTGCGGAAGACCTCTGCTTCTTTCGGGGAACCTCAAAGATGCAAAAGAGCTGATAAGTAAGAACAGGAAGCTGATCCTCGACTCCGGATGTCAGACTCTCCTGGTCTCCTGTCCCATCTGTTACAAGATGTTCACAGAGGAGTATGATCTAAAAAATATAAGAGTTGTACACCATTCTGTATATATCAATGAGCTGATAAACAATGGTGAAATATCGGTCAAAAAGTCTGCTGACTCATGTGTTTACCATGATCCTTGTGAACTGGGCAGAGGTTCCGGGATATATGATCAGCCCAGGAGTGTTCTGGAATCTATAATGGATCTTAAGGAGGCACCCGAAGAGAAGAGGGAAAGCATATGTTGCGGAGGCTCCCTTGGCAGCATTGCCCTCTCATACAACAACAGAAAAGAGATAGCTAAAGGATCTTTAAATAACCTGATGCGTTACTCTCCTGATATCCTGGTTACATCATGTCCTTTATGCCTGAGAACCTTCTCTTCTGTAAATGAAAAAAGAACAGCTGATATAGCTCAGGTTGTTTATGAACATATGATATAATATTCAGGAACATTTTAAATAAATATATTAAACTTTGCCCCTTAGAGAGACTATGACAGATTACAAACTACTTAACATCGCCACAGGAAAGATTTTTGAAGAGAGAGGATGGACCCTTTCTGACCCGGATTACGGAAAGCCCTCACTGATAAGAACTATTTATGAAGAAAAAAGGTTGTGTAATCCCCTGAAACGAACCGATTTTTACAAATATTCCTGCTGGCTTCCGGTCAGAAGGTTTCTTGAAGGTTCTTCACCCACCGTTACATACAGAAGTAAAAAGCTGTCTGCTCTGCTTGGCACAGAAAATCTATACATAAGCTTTAGCGGATACTGGCCCGAGATAGGGGCCAATATGACTACATGCACATTTAAAGAGACAGAAGCATACTCTGTATGCGGGAGACTGGATATTGACAACAAAAAGGTAATGGTAGTGGCATCTGCCGGAAATACTGCAAGATCTTTTGCCAAGGTTTGTTCCGATAATAAGATTCCCCTATTGATTGTTATTCCGCGCGGGAATCTGGACGCAATGTGGTTCCCAACACCTCCGGACGAATGTGTTAAACTGGTATGTACACCAGAAGGGTCTGATTATTATGATGCTATCGACCTGGCCGCAAAAATTTGTTCTTCTCCTCTTTTCTTTGAGGAGGGTGGCGCCAAAAATGTGGCAAGAAGGGATGGTATGGGCACTACACTCCTCTCAGCCGTTTCAGAAATAGGAGAGATCCCTCACTACTATTTTCAGGCAATTGGCAGCGGAACAGGCACTATTGCAGCCTGGGAAGCCAACCTCAGGCTGATTGAGGATGGCCGGTTTGGTACCAGAAAGATGAAACTTATTCCATCCCAGAATATTCCTTTTACACCCATGTATGATGCATGGAAAGCAGACAGCAGAGAACTGTTACCATTTAATCCTGAAGATGCAAGGGAAAAAGCACTGGAAATTATTTCAAAGGTTCTTTCTAACAGGAAGCCCCCCTACTCTGTTCCCGGTGGATTATTTGACGCACTCAAAGATAGCGGTGGTGATATGGAGATTGTGACAAATGAAGAGTGCTCGAGGGCATGCACTATGTTTGAGGAGTCAGAAGGTATTGATATTCATCCCGCTGCAGGAGTTGCTCTGGCCTCTCTGATTAATTGCCTGAAATCAGGCAAAGTAGAAAGAGAAAAAATTATTATGCTAAATATTACAGGCGGAGGTGAAAAGAGGTTCATAAAAGAGAACAAAATTGTAATGCTGCAACCCAGACTGATTATTGACAACAATCTGGATAAGAGTACTATTTCCAGGACCGCAGAATTACTTTTCGATTAACAGAAGATCATTCCTATTATCTTTTAACCACTGCCGACCAGCCGCTCTCATTCTGCAGGCGATCAAGTACTGTAACCACATACCTGACCCTTCTCTCCCTTCCTACGTAAAATCTCTCTTCTCCGGTTACAGCTACAAGAGCAGAGGGGTCTTTCAGATCAATCTCCTGATCGTTTCTGAATTTATAAACGCAGTAGAAATGTGGTCTTTGCATGGGGTCTTCCACCTTTATTGATTCCCATAACAGAAATCCCTTTTTATATGTAAGGATGGATACCGGATCGGGGGATAATGTATCAATATGAGAATAGAGAGGTGTAAGTGCAGGATATCTTTGATAGTTCTGCATAAGACTGTCCATAAGCTCTTTCTGGTCAGAGAAAGAGAGCCCGCTCCACCAGATGTTACCTCCGGCAGCCGGATTCTCTCTTACGAGTGCCATCTTACGGTATAACTGATTTACAATATCTCCGTTTTTATTTTTGAAATT
>Ga0265294_10009211_pt1 | contig 11418 bp, 9 predicted proteins | sample MunlanPumphouse3_FD_192504 | JGI IMG/M metagenome (GOLD analysis project Ga0265294, IMG submission 192504) | Groundwater microbial communities from a municipal landfill in Southern Ontario, Canada - Pumphouse #3 | ecosystem: Environmental > Aquatic > Deep subsurface > Groundwater | place...
ATTATCCAGAAATTACTATAACAAAGATTGATGGTGATACATCAAAAGTTACTGCAACTGGTATTGCTGCTCATGCTGCATTTCCTGAAGGTTCTTCAAGTGCACAGAATAATTTGTGTAAATTTTTATCTGAAAGTAAGGCTCTTAACAAATCTGATTTACTGCTTTGTGATAGTATTTTAGCATTGTTTAATGATTATTATGGCAAAGGCTTAGGAATCCCTTATGAAGATGAGATATCTGGAAACCTAACAGCTGTAGGAGGATTTTCTCGTTATGATAAGAAAGAAAGTAATAAATTTTGTCAAAATATAAATATTCGATATAATATTTCTGCAAATTATGATTCTTTAATAAAGGATCTTACACAAACACTTGCAAAATATGATTTTAAAATAAGCAAAATTTCAAATAGTGCTCCTATGTATGTTGATAAAGACCAACCTATAATATCGGCTTTAGTAGATATTGCAAATAAACATCTTAATAGGAACGAAAAACCCTATGTTATGGGAGGTGGTACCTACGCTCGTAAACTGAAAAATGCTATTGGATTTGGACCTGGAATACGAGGAGCAGGAGACTTTTATGGTAAAAAGAGAGGCCATGCACATCAAGTAGATGAATATATCAATCAAGAAACTTTGGTAAATGCTTTTATGGTATATACAGAAGCTCTTATTGTTGTTGATAACTCTGTTTCTTAATTTGTTTAAGATTTAATTGTAGTTAAAAAAATAAAGAGTTAAGAATTAGTGGATAAAGATTCAATAAGTTGGACTCTAACACTTTCAATATCTGTTTTTAATAAAGAGCAGGCTGAGTCAATATCATTCTTTTCTAAAGCTTCAATAATTAATTTATGGTATTTCCCTTTTAATTCTGTTTTTTTATTCCATGCATATGAATAATAGCTTTCAAAGAAACGAGAATTTTGTTTTAAGGTTTTGAATAGTATTGAGTATGTATATTCATTCTTTGAAAATTTGCATAAAGTTAAATGAAACTCTTGGTTTCTATACCAGTGGTTAGTTATTGTTTGGTTGTGAGTTGAGGAATCTCTTAAATATATTTCTTTAAGGTTATTCATGTCTTCTTGAGTTATCGTGGTAGAGGCTCTTTTTAAATTGGATACTTCTAAGTCGACTCTAAAATTTAGAATATTTATTATTTCCTGAAGTGAACAAGAAGGAATTAAGTAACCAACACGGGGAATGCTATTTAAATAGTTATCCTTACACAATTCAATTAGGGCTTCCCTTACAGGTGCTTTGCTACACTTAAAAAGGCTCATAACGGAATTTTCAGTAAGAATTGAATTTGGTTTGTATTCGTTGGATATTATTTTTTCTACAATTCCAGAATAAACTTGTTCTTTTAGAGATTTTTTCAAAGGAGTCTCCTAATAATAAAATGCTCTTGTATCTTAACACTTTTAAAGAAGAAATTAAATAATAATTGCTTGTTATAATGGATACTAATTATCAATTTATTCTTATACTAACAAATTTAATAAGCAAAAGAGAAAGGATAAGGAAAATACTAAAATTAAGATGGAAGAATTAATTCTCTTTTTTAAAGAAAAATTTAAAGAATTTTGTGTTAAGAAAAGTATCTACCCTTCTGATTTATGCCCTAATTACCTCCATTAATAGCCTCTTTTATGATACAATAAAACATAATTTTAAGACTAATGGGAGATATTTTCTTATCAAAATATTAGAAAATTAATTTATAAAAATAATAGGAGTTATTTAATGGGAAACTATTTGTTTGGAGCAGTTTATGTTGTTGAAGAAGATTACTCTGATGAGGAAATGGTGCGTGATTTAACCAACATGAAAAATTGTGGTTATAATTTGGTTACTTTATGGCCTATATCAAACGCATGGCTAGCAAAAAGTTGTCATGAGTTTGTTTTTGATAAAACTCGAAGAGTGCTAGATATTTGTGATCAACTTGGAATGAAATGTGTTTTGCAATTATTTGGACAAAATCAATCACAAGAATTTATGCCAGACGCCGCTCTAACTGTTGATATGGAAGATCATGATGAGCTTGGCGGGGATGAGATCTATGAAAATGCTTTTTGGAGTAATCTAAATAATCCTGTTGTTAGAGAATACTTTGATACCTATTTTAAAACTGCAATTAATGCATTAAAAGATCATCCTGCAGTATATGCTTGGGATGTGTTTAATGAATCTCGTTTTAGAAGTGATGATAGATGGACGACAATGTGTTATCAACGTTGGTTAAAAGAAAAATATAAAGATATTACAAACCTTAACCATGATTGGAATAGACGTTATGGTGCTTTTTCTCAAATAACTCCAAATAAAAGAAGGGCTGGATATAGCGTTTGGAGTAGTTTATTACCAGCAATTGATTATGAAAAGTTTAGAAGTGAGAATCTTTTAGAGATAAATACATTTTTAAAGAATACAGCCAAAAAATATGATAAAGTCCATCCAATCATGATTGATGGTATTTCTTCTTTGATAATTAGAAATACTCTTTTGATGAGAAATAGTGATGAATTTGCAACCGCTGAAATACCTGATCATTATGGTGCAACTTTTTATCCTAAAAGTTGGGGAAGAAATTATAAGGATACTCCTTGGATGTTGTCTATGTATTATACAATTCCATCTTCAGCTGCAAGGAAAGCAAAAAAGCCCTATGTTATAAATGAATTACAAACTCATACCCAATCGGCTCTTACCCCTGGTTCTGAAGTAAGTGTTGAAGAAATGCGAAATTGGATTTGGATGTGTTTGTTTACTGCTCCTAAATCAATTCAGTTATGGAGATGGAGACCTTTCTTACATGGTTATCAAGTGACTGGACGAGGTCTTACTCAATTTGATGGGACTCCTAATAAAAGAAGTGAAGAAGTGGAAAAACTTCTTTCTATTGTTAACTCTCATCAGGAGTTGTTTAACGATTTTACTATAAAAAAACCTGTTGTTAGAATGGCTGTAAGCTATGCAAATAGATTAGCTTTTGATTCATTGTTAAAATGGAAGAATAGCTTCTGGGGAATTGATGTTGAAGGTTGGTATCGATTATTTTGGGAATTAGGTTTACCTGTAGAGTTTACCAATATGGAAGATTTTGATGAAAGAGATTTTTCAACCCCAATAATGATTTTACCTATTGGTGTTCAACTTAATGAAAAAGAAATTAAAGATTTTAAGTCCTATGTAGAAAATGGTGGTTTGTTAATAGCCGATTGTAGAATGGGTATTTTAAATGAAAAAGCTATAGCACCAAAAGAAGGAATCCCCGGAAAAGAATTATCAAAGTTGTTTGGATTCGTTGAAAAAGATGTTTCTTCTGGTGAAAAGTTTGTAATTGGTGATAAAACCTTTGCTTCTCCTTATATGAATCAAATTCTTGATGTGGATAAAAATTGTAATGTTTTAGCTAAAATGGAGTCAGGCTCCCCTGCGATTATTGAGCATCCTTATGGAAAAGGAAAAACTTTATATTTTAATTCAATGCTTGGAGTAAAACTTAAAGAAGAAGTTCCAAATGAAATTAAGGAAATTATTAAGCCTTATCTTAAATCAATTGATTGTATTAGTGCTGAAAAAGAAAAAACTACACATGTTTCTTATCTTGAGTCAAAAACTCATAATGGTATGTTAGTTATTAATTTTGCTAATAACAGTACAGATTGTTCTCTTTCTGGTATTCATACTGCAAGTGAAAACCAAGTTATTAATATTATTAATAATGAAAAAATTAGTGTTATTGAAGATAAAATCAAGCTTCATCTTGAGCCAAATTCATGTCAGGTTTATATTTGGAAGAAAGTTTGAATATAAGAAATGTCCTATGATTTTAAGCAGTTATTGTATCAATACTTTGAAGCCTCTTTAAAAGAGGCTTTAAAGTACTATCAATTATTTTGCTTTGTTTAATAAACTAGCTGCATCAGCATCTAAATAAAGAATAGAATTAATTTTTGTTCTAAGAATTGATGCTGGGCAATCCTTTGAAATCGTTTCTTCAAGCATTTTCTTAATTGCATTGGCCTTTAATTTGGTTGGAACAATACAAAAATGATAATCAGCCTTCATTAATGCAGGAATTGTAACAGTAAAAGCATGTTTAGGAACTTCGTTTATATTTTTAAAGCAACCATCATTTACTTGTTGTTGTCTGCAGATTTCATCTAATTTAACTACTTTTACCGTGTTAGGATCATTGAAATCAGCTTCTGCTGGGTCATTGAAAGCAATATGTCCATTTTGACCTACTCCCATACACACAATATCTATGTGTGTTGAATTAAGCAATTTACTATATCTTTCGCATTCTTCTTCTGGTGATTTTGTATTTCCATTAATATAATGAACTTCTTTAAAGGGGCATTTAGAAAATAAAGAACGATTTAAGAAATTACCAAAACCAGCTTCATGATTTTTAGGTAATCCAATGTATTCATCCATATGGTAAGCTATGATTTTTGTATAATCAATATCTTTGTCAGAAGTTATTCTTTCAAGGAAATCATTTTGGGAAGGAGCTGCTGCAAATATAATTGAAATTGTTTCTTTTTCTTTTAACAATTTTTTAACTGTTTCAGCAAAATCTTCATGACTAATTTTACCCATTTCTTTTCTGTTAGGAAGGATTTTAACCTTTAATTTGTCTACATCTTTTTTTATCATCTATTTCTCCAATTGTTTTTCAAGTAATTCAATAATCAAAATTAAATTTCTCATAATGTGATATGGATCCTTTACTGGAAGTGCCACTATTTTATCTTGAGGATCTCCATTTCTCTTTAAGATTTGAATCCATTCCCCAATTTCTTTATTTGGATTTGGGAAATGCTCAAATGTATACTTATTAACTTTATTATGCCAATTCAAGAATTCTTCATTGCCAGTAAAAAAGTAACATCTAAGGGATGTGTACAAGCTTTCACTGTGTATCCACCATAATTTATCTCCCCAACCTTTAATAACTTGTTGTAACATGGGTTCGTTTTCAACTCCATCACAACTGCCAACGGGTTCTCCTCCATCAATGGCGCAATAATGAAGCATACCTCCCATTTCTTTATCCCAGCCATTTTCAAAGGCTTTTAGAACAATTTTTGGGGCTTTTAAAGCAAGATCTTCATTACCTAATATTTCAAAGGCATCTAACATGAACCACATATCTTCTACGCTATGACCTGGGTTTGCATGATTTCCAAAAAGATTATTTATGAAGGAATTATCCTTTGTTATTATTTCATGAATAACAAGATTCTTATCACAAAAATGGTCCATAATATCTTTAGTAAAACCATCTAATTTTTTTAGAAGGGTCGTATTATAATCTTTATCAAATTTATTACTTGAATGAATCATTTCACTAGTTAAATTTGATAAAATCATAGGAATTCCATGTGCTCTATATCCCTCTGAAAGAGGGTAAGGTAAAGTATAATAATTGTTATGTTCAATTCTATTTAGTATTGAAATATATAATTTTTTAGCAAAATCATAATATACTTTATTGGATGTTACATAAGCATATTTTGCAAAACCAGCTACTACAAAGCAATCTGCGTAAATACTTGTATCTAGAGGAGCGCCTTTTGTCATAGCTTTATGTTTTCCATCTTCTGTAAGAAGGAAACAACATCGCCAATCGTTTTCTCCTAATAAAACATTTTTTTCTAAAAAATCTACTCCACTTTTTGCATATTTAATAAAATTTTTCTTTTCTTCAGCTGAAAAGATTGAACTTTTCATAGATGCCAATGTAGAAAAAATCCAAATAAAACGTCCCATACTCCAGGTGTATTTATCTTTACTAATTAGGTTTTTCCCTTCATTATCAAAACAATTAAAATATCCACCGTTTTTTTTATCAAGACATCTTTCCATCCAGAAAGGAAGTATGTTTTCTTTGAGTTCTTTAGAATAAAAATCTAGTAATTTTTGTATTTCATCTTTTTTCATTTTTTTTCTTCATATAAAAATATTTCTGCCCCGTTAGCTATTGCAGCTAATCTACTATTTTTCTTTTTTTGTAGGGCTTCATCTACAGCTTTTTGCAACTCAGATAATGGGTAATATTTACAACCGCAAATATCCATTTCTTCTTTTGTTACACCATCACTTACAACTACAAGATCTCTTCTTTTCCTCATTTTTGACATACTATTACCTACTGCAATAGCTAGAGGATCTCCAGAAGTTGGAATACCTTTTATGTAGTTCTTTACAATTTGGTCTCCTGTATCATGTCCCATATAATCTAGAAACTCAGGATGTGGTCCAACTCCTTCAAAATTAGGGCTTAGAAGTATCATAGTTCCACCTTCTGTTCCTTTTAGTTCTGCTTCAGCACCATATAGGGCTTTTGGTGATTGCCAAAAATCTTGATCAGCAGGAAAAGAACTTACTACTATAACGTCTGCTTTTTCTTTTATTGGAACTCCTAGGACTTTTTTACCTTTTTCAACTCCTTGTCTATGAGCTTTAATGTAATTACCTGCTACACACCCAGCTAATTCCATTTTTGATGTTAATACAACATTAATAATAAAATCTAGTCCTATGGCATCAACCCAAGTTTCCATCATATCTCTAATTGGAGTAGTTTCTTGTCCAAACATGTTTTCACTATAAAGAGAAGCAATAAGGTGAAAATAAGCTACAGTTTCTTCGCTAGCAATTCCTGGATAAAGGATTTTTCCTCCTCCGCCCCAACCCATTACTGGATGGGGTACCAAGTTCCCTAGTCCTATTTTTATATCAGCTTCAACAACCTCTTTGGTTCCTATTAAGTTAACTCCATCTTTTGTTGTACTAACATAAACTAAACGTTCTTTTTTCTTAAATTCAGAATTAATTATTTTATAACGAGTAAAAATTTCTGTTCCAACTCTTTCTTCTATTTCTTTTTCAGTCATATATCTATGACTTCCAAGGGCTATGACAATTAGGATGTCGCTATCTTGAACTTTTAGAGAATCAAGTTTTTTTAAAAGAATAGTTAATATTGTTTTTATTGGAGTTGGTCTTGAAATATCATCTATTATAATAGCTATTTTTTTTCCTGGAATAATAATTTCATCAAGTTTTTTTGATCCTATAGGGTTATTAATAGCTTCTTCTATAATGGTTTCTGGGTTGCCACATTTTTGTGCAATTGGAGGTCTCATTTTCCCAATATATGATTTTTCGTCAATTTCAAAATTTACTTCATCTTTCCCATAGGGTAAGGTTACTTTTGTCATTTCATTCCTCTTTCATTTTTAACCGTTTTTTCAATTAATTCCATTCTTTCTTTATATTCTTCATCAGTTAGATAAATAGTATCCTTAAGAGGTGGGAACATAATAAAAGGTTTTCCCCAACCGAGTTTTCCTTTATATTTTGGACAAATAGTATAATGTACATGAGTTACTTCATCACCATAAATACCATAATTTATTTTGTCTGCATGAAAGAGAGTTTTAATAGTTTTTGCCAAAGCACAAACATCTTCTGTAAATTCATCTCTTTCTGCTTTAGGAATTTCGAAAAGTTCATCAAAGTGCCCTTTCTTCATAATTGTACATCTACCTGGTAAAGTTTGATCTTTACATAAAAAAATTGTAGACGTTTTTAAATCACAAATTTTAAAAAGTAATTTTCTAAAATCTTCATTTTGCTCACAATAATAACAACCATTTTTTTTCATATTTTTTTCCTTTATTTTATTTAATTGCACCTTCAGTATGTCCTCCAGTTATGTAGTTTCTTATTAATAAGAAAAGAACAACTAAAGGTACTGTGGTATAAACAGCTCCAGTCATAACATAATGCCAAGGAACACCTAAGGTAGGATTGTTTTTAAGTATTTCGTAAAGACTAACTATAATTGGTTTTTTATTAGTCGTTGACATAAAAGTAAATGAGAATAAGAATTCGTTCCAAGTTCTAGTAAATGCAAAAATAATTGCAACTGCTATTCCAGTAGAAGAAACTGGAACATATATTCTTAATAGTGTCATAATGGAGTTACAGCCATCAATTTTTGCTGCTTCTCCTACTTCCTTTGGCACACTATCAAAGGTACTTTTTAGCATAAGAATAATGAAAGCTAAATTAAAAGTAGTATTCATTAAGATTAAGCTCGGGTAAGTATCAATTAAGTTTATTTTATTCAACAAAGAATAAAGAGGTATAATAATAATTACAGGGGCAAACATTTGGCTTACTAATACCAAAAAATATAAGGGTTTCTTTCCATAAAAATCTAATTTTGAGAAAGCAAAAGCAGCTGGGATAGAAATAGAAGTAATTAACACAATAGTTCCTACTGTGATAATAATACTACTAATAAAACCACTGGTTATATTCATTTTCTTAAATACTTGAAGGTAATTTTCGAAACTAAAGTCTTTTGGAATTAAAGTAACGGGTACAGAGAAAACATCATTTAATTTTTTCAAAGATACAGAAATCATTACTATTACAGGGTAAAGGGTAATTACTAACATAATTATTACAATAAGATTTAACAATAAAGATAAAGTATTCTTTTTAGCAAGAGTTTTATTCATAAGTTACCTCGCTATTTTTTGATTTTATATACAATAGAGCAAAAATTGATAACAAGGCAAAACTTATTACACTTATTGCAGCTGAATAACCTCGATTATTAAATTGGAAGGCATTCTGATAAATATCATTAACCATAATCAAAGAGGAATTAGCAGGTCCACCTTGTGTCATCATGAAAATTACATCAAATGCATTGAAGGCCCAAATTCCTATTAGAATTGTTAGAGTTCTCAAAGAAGAACTTATTAAGGGTAATGTTATTTGAAAGAATTGTTTTGTATATGAAGCTCCATCTAGTTTAGCAGCTTCATAAAGATAAGTTGGAATAGAGTACATTGAAGATAATATGTTCAAAGCACAGAAAGGGGCAACGGCCCAAATATTTACGAGCATAACTGCTAGTAAACTGGTGTTCATATTTCCTAAGAAATTTAGTGGTTTATCTATTAAATTCAAATCTCTTAATATTTGATTTATGTGTCCAAAAACTGGATTATACATTAATTTCCATATCATACAGGAAACTGCTGCAGGCATTGCATAAGGTATTAAAATTATTGCAGTAGCAACTTTTTTTCCAAAAAAGTTCCTATATAAAATCAATGCCATAATTATTCCTAATAGTATTTTACAAGCTGTTCCAATAAAAACCCATATTGCAGTATTTAATAACATTAAACTTGTATCAGGATTCGTAAAGAAATCTTTGAAATTTTGTAAACCAACAAACACTAAAGTACCATTTATTTTTCTTTCATATACGGAAAGATTAAATATTTTCAATATTGGAATAACAATAAAAATAATAAAAATAATGCACATTGGAATGATATACAACATGTTTATTAATTTATCATTTTTTTTAAAATTTTTTGATTTTATCATAATTTGACCTTTTTTTATTTTCAAATTTTTTTAGAGTAAATTCTAAGTAACTTTCACTTAAACTTTTTTTAAGATTAATTATTTATTTAAAAAGTTTTAAATAAAAAAGTGAAACTAAAAGCTCTTACAGGAGAATACCTATAAGAGCTTTTTAAATTATTTTGCTAAGATTTTGTCAACTTGACTACCTGCAAGTTCCATTGCTTCTTCAGCAGTTAAACTTCCCATTACAGCTTTGGTAACAGCATCAGTTAGTGCTTTTTGAACTTCAGCCCAACGAACAATTGATGGTTTAAACTTTGCAAGAGGTTCCATTTGTGAGAATGGAGCAACAAAAGCATTGGTTGGATCTGTGAAAGATGGTCTTGAATAGTAACTCTTTTGATTAGGTACAAAGCCAGCATCTTCAATTACAGCAGCTTGTCTTTCAGCAGTATGCCAATATTCTAACCATTTTGCTGCATCAGCTTGTTTTCCAGTATTAAAAACCAAATCAACGTCCATAATCCCTAGAGCAACTCTAGTTCCATTAGGGCCTGCAAGTGGATCTGTAATTTCTGCCCAACTATAATCTTCGTCAGCTGCTTTAAGAGCTGCTAAACCTTGAGCATTATGGAAATAACCTGCTGCAATTTGATTAGTAAAGTTATGTTGACAGCTGTTAATATCTGCTTCACCATAATCAGGAACAGCATATTCAGCTAAATCACAATACATTTGCAAAGCTGCAACACCATTAGCATTATTAAAAGCATTCTTTGTTCCATCAGCATTTACAATATCTGCATCATAAGCCCATAATATTGGAAGGAAACAATCCAAAGTGTTTTTTAGATGTCCTGCAACCATTGAATAAGCATATTTGTTTTTACTCGAATCTGTTAATTTTGGAGCTACTTTTAAAAATTCTTCCCATGTTTGAGGAATTTCTACACCAGCTTCTTCGAAAGCATTTTTATTAAATAACATTCCTCTAATTGACATGTAAGAAGGAAGTGCCCATAGTTTAGAATCTACGGTACAAACGTCTATAGCAGCTTTAGAAAAATCATTATATAAATCTTCACTTATCAAATTATCAATACTTACTGTATACCCTGCTTCTTTAAATTGCTGAATCCAAGAAGAGAAACCATACATACAATCAGGTGAATTTCCAGCCTCAGCTAATGTTATAATTTTCTGATAGGCGTCTGAATAAGCCCAACTTTCAAAATTAACATGAATTCCTGTTTCTTCTTCAAAAGAAACTGCAGCTTCTTCAAGTCTGTCCATTCCTGTTCCACCTAAATCGACATAGGTAATACTTCTTTGTTCTTCGTTTTGACTTTCTGATCCACCCTGAGCAAATACAGGACTTATCAAAAACATCGATACAATTAAAAGCCCAATTAAACTTTTTTTCATTTTTTTCTCCTTTTAGTTTCCTTTTATTTAAAATAACTGTAACACCAGAAATTTTCACAGAATATGGGTATTTGTTGCAATCAAATATAAAAATTGGTCAACTTTAATGATAGTGGAAGAAATAGAGCAAGATTTAATTTTGTAAAGAAGATTAAAAAGGCAAAGATTTTTTCTTTCTAGAAAAGGGTAATAATTATGGTTAAAACTTTTATTTAGACTTGGTTAGTCTGTTTTCTCTATACTTGGTAGGAGAAATTCCCATAATCTTTTTAAAAACTGTTGAGTAGTACAGTGGGTTTTCAAAACCTACGGCATAGGCTACTTCTTTAATAGAATTATCCATTTTTTCTAGTAGATTACAAGATTTTTTAATTTTAAACTCATTAATGTAATCTAAAGGAGAAATACCAAAATTATCCATAAAAGCTCGGTATAAAGAGCTTCTACTAGTACTAATACTTTTAGCAATATCCTCAACTTTAATCTTTTCATCATAATGTTTTGTTATATATTCTATAGCAGAATATGTACAATAAACATTTTTAACTACTGGAATTTTCTG
>Ga0265294_10009212_pt1 | contig 11417 bp, 12 predicted proteins | sample MunlanPumphouse3_FD_192504 | JGI IMG/M metagenome (GOLD analysis project Ga0265294, IMG submission 192504) | Groundwater microbial communities from a municipal landfill in Southern Ontario, Canada - Pumphouse #3 | ecosystem: Environmental > Aquatic > Deep subsurface > Groundwater | place...
TGGCCGCAAGGCCGTGGAGGTTCAAATCCTCTTTCGCCCACCCTTGTTTAAGGGCGCATAGCTCAGTTGGTTAGAGCACTTCGTTTACACCGAAGGGGTCCAGGGTTCGAGTCCTTGTGCGCCCACATTAAGTCAAGACTCCCATTTTGGGGGTCTTTTGCGAATAAAGAATATGGCTCTTTAAATTTAATATTAGTCAGTTTTCCGTCTTTAACTTCGGCGTTCCAAAGTATGTTTTTTATTATTTCTCTTTGCTTATTCGGGCTAGCTTCTAAAAACTTATTTTTCATTGCCTGTTGGGCTAAAAAGACCTTTTTTATTTGTTCCAAAGTAATTTTATCTATTGGCTGATTTTTGTTTTCTAAAGTTTTTAATTCCTCGTTTAATAAGTTCAGCTCATCAGCTATCGTCTTCCGCTTGGCCTCAAAATCCTCTTTGGTGAGGGCTTTGTCCAAAAGCAGGTTAAAGAGTTCAGCTTGGCGGTCTTCTCTAATTTTGAGCCGACGCAAAAGCTCGTTTTTAGTTTTAAGATAGTTTTGATTGACCGCTTCTTGCTTTAATTTATCTAAACTCGCCTCATACATTAAATTTATGACCTCTTCCGAAAAAGTTAGGCGTTCAAAAACATCAGCCAGCATTTTAATGGCGTCATCTTCTTTCAAATAGCTTTTATGCTCTTCGCATTTATTTTTACCATTGGTGCAGTAATAGTAAATATGCTTGCCCCTCTTTTTGCTGGCGGTATATAGACAACCGCAATGAGCGCAAACCATTAGTCCCCGAAAAATAAAGTCTAAGCGATTTTTCTTGATATGCTGTTTTTTGTGCGCCATTTCCTGCGCCGCTTCAAACAGCCTCTTTGATATTATTGGCTTATGGCTACCAGCGTATTCCTCGCCATGAGAGGTCATAACGCCGTAATAGAATTTGTTATTTAATAGGGTATAGATTTGCGACTTATGATATTTATTGCCACCCCGGCTCTTTAATCCCGTCAGATATATTTTATCGGCGATTTCTTTAATTGTATAATTACCGCTGATATACATTTGAAATATTTGTTTAACATAGGGAGCCCGTTCCTTATCAACCAAAATCCCGCCCTTGCCGTCATTCAAATAGCCAATTGGGGCAATACAGGGCCAACCACCTTTTTCCAGTTTAGTTCTCAGTCCTCGCTTAACATTTTTACTCAAGTCTAAAATATATTGATTAGCCATTGAGCCCTCAATATTCAATAGCAAAACATTATCACTCGGCAAATATTGCTTATCGCTCGTTTGAATCACTTTTATTTTAGACTGTTGTAATAGCCACTGAATCTTTCCGCTGTCTATCGGGTTGCGACTTAATCTGTCTATTTTCCAACATAATATGCCATAGCCCTCAACCTCATTATTATTTTCTAGCAGTTTAAGCATTTCCGAAAATAGCGGTCTATTATTTGGCAACTTAGCCGACTTACTTTCCGTATATATTTTATCAATTTCCAAACCTAAACTATGAGCCAGTTTTTTCATTTCTGAAACTTGGCTTTCTAGGGATAATATTTGTTTGCTCTTGTCTTCCGAAGACTTGCGAGCATAGAGGATATATTTCATATTGCTTAAATGATTAATAATATAGATTTCTGGTTCTAATTATAAGTTCTTTTAAACAAGGATAACTTTTTCTTTTCGGCTCCCCCTCCGGGGGATCCGCCGAAAAGAAAAAAAGAGTTATTCCTTGGTTAATAGAGAAATCGGATTAAAGAAAAGAATCTTTATGGCTTAAGTATACGGAAACGATGTTGCACCATCTTGCATGCAAAGCCAATCCCTCCATTTTATCGTTTTTGTTGGTATTTTTAGTCAGTCTTGCACCATTCGGGCTAATTTTTAACTATCGAGCTTAACCGTTAATAGATTTATCCACTTTTTTTGACCTCCTTGGGTTGCAGCTGAGCCAATATGTTAAAATTGCTTGATTTTATTGGGTTTTATGATGTAAATTGACTTTTGCTTGACATAATTTATAAAGTATGCTATTATATAGATATTAAAAATAGTTCATTTAAAAAAGAGGTTAAATTGGATTAATTACCAAGTTTATCTAAATCTAGGTAAATTTAGTAATTAGTCCAATATTGTTTAACTAAAAAAGGTGAAAAAATGAACTGGTTAGAAAAATTAGCACTCGGAATCGGAATCGGCGTTTTAGCCATCGCAATTATTGCAGTAGTCAGCATAGTAGCCGCTATCCCCACTTATTACTTGTGGAATTGGCTTATGCCGGAAATATTTGCAATAAAAGTAATCACTTTTTGGCAGGCCTGGGGAATTAATTTCCTCGCAGGCGTACTGTTCAAGAGCACGAGTTCAAAATCGAGCAAAGATTAACAAAAATCTTTTGTTCAAAAAGGCTTCCTTAAACAAGAAGCTTTTTTTATTTCCAATTTTCCGTATAAAGCTTTATAATACTAATATCCTTATTATTAACGAGCCATGTTCCTAAATCGTACCAGGCTCCCCACATTTTAAAAGAGCAGGCTAATAGCCTGTCTTTTTATTTTTAGGCTATTTTATACCAATCCTGTCAAGCTATTGACATTTCAATTAAAGTATGCTATCATATAGATATTAAAAGTGGCTCATTTACAAATAAGGTTATATTTGATTAATTACCAAGTTCGTCTGAATCCAGGTGAATTTAGTAATTAATCAAATAATATTAACTTTCAAAAAAGGATAAGTCATGAAAAAATCAATTATTTTTATTCTGCTTCTCGTTGCCTCAGTTTCTTCATTTGCTCAAGTTTCAGTATTTACAAAATATTCTGAAGGAAAGCTGGCTCCTTGCGCCACTATATTTGGCATAAAGCCAATAAATGAAAAAATAAGTTTTACTTATTTTGCGCTGGTGTCAGAAAAATGGGCAGAAACAATGCTTGGCGTTGCATACTCACCGACTAACTGGGCTCAGATTGGTTTAAATTGTGGGTTCGAACAAAATCCCGCTTTATTCCGCGTTGGAGGTAGTATCTGGTTAGGAAAGGGCAAAACTTCATTCTTAACTCTTTTAGAAAAAGGAGATAGATCCGATAATTATTGGTATAAAAGCACACTTGCTTATAAATGTACTAATAGTTTATCTTTAGGGGTTAGAGCGTGGCGCTTTAACGGTGTTGGACCGGTGGTAGAATATAAAGTAAAAGATTTTAAATTTTGGATAATGCCTGCTTATGAGTTTGAAAAGAATAATTCAAATCTTGTTGTCGGCATAGATATAAAAATTTAATATCTTTTGTTCTTGTTTAAAGGAAGTCTAGTAATAGTCTTCCTTTTTTATTTGTCTAAAGCTATAATATCAACATATCTATTATCAACGAGCCATGTTCCTAAATCGTACCAGGCTCCCCACCAAATTAAAAAACACCCGAGAGGGTGTTTTTTGTTTTATTTACGGGTTTTTTAGTACCAAGTTTTCTGCCAATAGAGCAACTGAGCTGACTAAAATTTTTAAATTATTAATCCGATAAGTTTTACCACTAACCAAGAAATAGTCAAAAAGAAAGCTGAAAAAACAGGAATAAAAATAATTTTTGATTTGTCTTTTAGCTGAAATGACCAAGACGAATAGTTAGATAATTTTAGTTGCTCAAATAAATTTTTATCTTCAGGCTTAATTCTTTTGAGTGTAAAGCATAAAATTAAAGCAGTAATTGGCAAAACACAAATTATAAAAATCATAATAAAATTACCTAAATTACTGTTTAATGAGAATGTCAAGAGAAGCCCAAAGATTAAGAGCAGCAAGATTGGTATTAATAAAAAAGATAAAATTATAACAACTCTTCTTTTCCGTAAATACCCTTTTTGTCTTATTTCGGCCAGTATCGGCTCAATATTCTCATTTTTATTTTTTGTACCAACTAACACGGTTGTTATTAGTAACCCACAGATTGTTAGAAGATTAGATAGGCCGATTAAGCCAAGTTTTACTGGGTTTTTTCTTAAATCCTTGAAAATTATCATGCCTGCTAAAATTCCGGCAAGCACTGAACTTAAAATAAGTATGATTAGCGTGATTGCTATTGGATGCTTGGCAAAAAAGGTTAAGAAATAAGTTTTAACAGGAGCCTTATTTTTTAGCCATAAGTCGTCCGTAAAAAATTTTGACGGCGCATTAATTTCTATTTTGGTGTATTTGATATTTTTATCTTTTCCGTTGTAAAAAGTTTTTAAGTCATTGAGAAGACTCATGTGGCCATCAATATAATATTCAATTTTTGTGTAGCTTTTAATGTTTTGAAAGATTTTGGGTGTTACATGACCAATTACCCTAATTGTCGCGGGGACTGTCTTGCTTCCGTAGACACTTGTTGGAAGCAGTGGGAAATATATTTCTTTCGTAGGAAATGTTACGAATACCCCCTTTTGCTCGATATTGTCATCTTCGATTATTGATGGGTCGCTTTGGATTGCTTGCACTAGCTCTTGAAAAACAGCTTCACCTTTTAGAGATTTTAAGTAGTTGATTTGGTCGTTAGATTGATTAAGTTCAGGATATTTTTGTTTTAAACCATCTATTAAGGTGGCAAATTCTGGATAGACGTGTTTGTTGAAAAAATAAAGATTAAGATTATTTTTTATGTCTTCAGCCGAAATAATTTTTTCTGGCGAAATTATCCATGAAGCAACAAAAGAATATTCCTTGCCAATATAATTATCTAAAATAGGAATTGAACCTTTTTCAATTTTTAAACCTTTATTTTGAAAATAATCGTAAAGTCCGTTTGCGGTTTTAGCAGTGATGATTTCTGAAGTTACACCCTCTTTTTCTAAATGTTCATAAACTACAACATCTTTCTCGGAACCAAGATTAAGAGATTGTAATTCGCCGAGGTTTTTTTTGACAGCTTCTTCTTCGCTTGTGTCGGCCTTATTATTGAATAAAACAAAGGGGATTGTGTAAAGTTGTGTTATTTGTAAAAAATCTAATGTATTGTCAAGATTTTCTTTTGTTTTTTTTGAAATTTCTTTGCCACCTAATTCAGGTAGGATTTTTACAACATCAATCACAATATTATCCGGTTCCGATGGAACAGGAAAGAGCCAAATAGCGCCATTACTATTTTTTTCTTTAAGCCCAACACTGATAATCATTTTTTGTAAGCCGCTATCATAATTGATAAGTGCTTTTTGATTGTTTTCGTTTGAGTAGTCCCAACGATCAAAATAAGGATGTGGTTCTATAATCATTCCGTCTGCTAAAACTGATTTAGGAATGAAAAAAAACGCCATCAAAAAGATGATTAGCGGCAATAAAGAATTTATTTTTTTCATAACTTTATTTTACAATTACTTTGTTAAACCGTTGATAATTATTTTAATAATTTTCGTTATCTTCTTGATAGCGTGAGACATTTAATTTTTTCAGTTTGAATCTTGATAATTCTATCGTTGGCAACATCGAACAACCTTGCAAATTTTTTTCAAGAAAATTCGCCGACCCCTGTTGCGGTAATGTAATTAAAGGATTAACTTATATTTCCTTTAGGTTACTATAATTATATACCAAAAATTAAAACAAACAAATAAAGATGTGAAAATGTTGCGCGTGTACGTATCTGGCGAAAAAAATTTGGATTTTACTAAACAGGCGCAAACATTAAAAAAAACACCCGAGAGGGTGTTTTTTTATTAGTTTAGATATTTTTTTAGCGCATTACACTGCTAATAGATATTGGGCTAATGACTCCGCCTTGGCTGTATTGAGTGTTTCTTTCTTCAAGCTCTTTAATTAAGTCTTGAGTTAAAGGAACAATAATATTTGTTGAGCCGTAATAATCAGCCGGAACATCTAAGACTGGAAAAATTAAAGCTGGTGCAAATAGTTCTTGACTAGCATTATTTTGATAAGTCCAGAAACGAATTAAACCTTGACGTGGGGTACCTAAAATTAATTCCCGGTTTTCTACCTCCACTTCTCCGCTAGAGTCGTAGAGGTGATAACTAAATTGGTTCCAACCACCAGCTTCAGCTAAGTTGATTAGACGGTCAGCTGAAGTTTCTGCCTCATATTCTGAAGCTTCATAATTATAAGGGGTGAAAGTGCTGGCATCAGAAACCCTTTTTTCTAAAATATTATAATTAACTAAGAGGCCATCTGGTTCGCCAGCAGAATTATTTACTTCTTGACCATCAATCAATAAAGGATAGACAACATTAACGATTTCTGGAAAGTAATAATTAGCTTTATCGGTAGTTTGTTCATACCATCTTCGCCAGGAATTATTAACTTTAGCTTCGCCATAACGACTAATATCTACACCAAGATTAGTTAAAAAATCATTAGTGGCCTGAATAGCGACTGAGTCTTCGGGGATATCTTCATATTTAGTTCGGAAGCGACTCCAACAAGCCTCATCTTGGCATTTGTCTCGCTCTGGGTTTGCCCATTTTTCCCAGTTTGAATAAATTGATACTGAGTCGTCGTTAAAATCAAAAGAGGCGGTTAGGCCGAAGGGCTTGTCTTCAGCTAAAGAAATATAGGTAGCCTTGAGGTTGCTGAAAGAGTTTAGTTTAATCGGATCTATTTCTAGGCCGCTAAGCAAATTAGCGATTGCAAAGCCGTTTTGGTTTTTAATCCGCCGGTAAACAGTTTTACTGACTTGACTTAAATCAAGAGGCTCTCCTTGGTATTTGAAACTGTAATTAATAATTGGCATTATCATTATTTTTTCATTTCTAAGCTCTGTTTCGCCTCCACCCATGCCAATTATATTAGTAGGCATTAGGTCGTTTTCTTCTGTCGTATTTACCGTCATTAAGGGGGTGGCCAAGGAATCAGAAGCGGTCACTGAAACTTCTTTTAATTCGGGGGCATTTTGCGCGCTTGGTGAATTATTAGCGCTACCTAAACCGCCAATCATTCTGGTGTCAGAAGTGACGACGTTACCCTGTGAATTTAAAGGGCCAAAAGCTGAAGCGACCACTTTTTTAACTCCTGTCTCTGGGTTTTTGTTTGCTATTTGGGCTTGATTATCAGGAAAAATTTGATAAATAGTAAGCGCGAGAAATAGCATCGCGATTACTCCTGCTGACCAGGTTAAGACTGGTTGCCAAAAAGGGACAATTTTTTTGGTCATAGATTTGTAATTAGTTTTTTTAAGACTTTGTTCTAAATGTGATTTTATTTTTTGGATTAATTCTGGGTTAAAACCGGAATCAGGTTTAGCGGCAATCAGTTGCGGGATTAATTGGCGTAAAATTTGTTCGTGTTTTTTTAGGCTGGGGTCAAATTGGTATAATTCCTCTAAGTATTGATTTATTTTTTTAGTATTCATAGATTTGATATTTGGCCAGCTAATAATAGAAAATAAATAAAAGGAGCCTCGGTTTGGATTTTTTTTAAAGCTCGGGAACAAGCCATTTTTACCGCCCCTTCGTTTTTTTCTAAGTGGGTAGCAATTTCAGCAAAGGGTAAATCGAGCCAGAAGCGCATAATTAGTAGGTCGCGATCACTGCTTGATAATTTTTTTAAGGCGTGAATAATTTTTTCTCCAGCCATTTTTTGATCGAGCTTTTCTAAAAGATTAACCGAATCAGCTAAATCCCAAAAATCATCAATATTAGCTTGCGGTTTTAAACGTTTGTAATAATCAGCAATAGCGTGACGACTAATGGTGTAGAGCCAAGCTTTAGGGTTTTCGACATTATTCTTTTTTAGTCCGCGCCAGGCTTTTAAAAATACTTCTTGGGCTAAGTCAGCGGCAGTTTCTCGATTTAAAGTTTTATAAAACAAGAAGTTGTAAATAGCTTCAATGTTTTTCTCATACAGCCTGTCAAAAGCTGCAGCGTTGATTGTGGAATTAAAGTTGCTGGCCATAACTTATTCTATTATAATAGACATTAGTTATTCCTAAAAGTAACATTATTTATGGAAAAAGTGCTTACAAAAACTCCAGAGGAGACCGAAGCTTTAGGGCGACGCTTAGGAAAAAATTGCCATGGTGGTGAAGTTTTTTTATTAGTAGGTGAACTGGGCGCTGGAAAAACCTACTTGACAAAAGGATTGGCTCGCGGGTTGGGAATAAAAAGTGTTATTACTAGCCCAACTTTTAATATTATGAAGATTTACGAAGGCCGACGTTTAAACCTTTGCCATGTTGATGCTTATCGCTTACAGTCCAGCAAGGATTTACTGGCTTTAGGGGTGAGGGAGTATTTAGATTCACCGACAACAGTAACGGTAATCGAGTGGGCTGATTTAGTTGAAGATTTAAATCCAAGAAGGGCAACAAAAATAAAGTTTAAGAATTTAATTGATGGTCGAGAGATTAAAATTTACCAAAAAAAATAAATTATTTAAGACTGGTTACCCGCCGGTCTTTTTATTGATTCCCAGAATAAGCAAATTGTTCCACCAACAATTAAGACGTCAGCTAAATTAAAAATAGTGAAGCGGCTTAAATCTAAATAATCAATTACAAAGCCGTAAAATAGACGATCGCTTAAATTACTCAAAGCCCCAATAATAATTGCCGCTAAACTGAAGATAGTTAAGCTGTTTAGTTGAGAGTAGAAACGAAAAAGATAAAAAACTAGGAGGGCGATAATTAAAGAAATAATTATGTTTAGCCACGGCCCTTCAAGAGGCAAGGAGAAGGCAATGTTCTTGTTGGCAAAAAAATTAAAATTTAATAATTTAGGGATTAAAACAAGACTTGGCTCTTTTAAGCTTAAATATTTAAGCAGGCGATCGCTTAAAAAAAATATAGCCAAGGTCAGGAACCCGGCTATATTGAAGATTTTATTTTTTCTTAATAATTTATTCATTTTCTTGAAGCTCGGTTTTGCAGGATATGCAAGAACTAGCTGTCGGGCGAGCCATTAAGCGTTTGGCTCCAATCGGATTTTTACAGTAACGACAAATCCCGTAGTTACCATTATCGATTCTTTTTAAAGCATCATCAATCTCTAATAAGACTTTTTCTAAAATTTGTTCAGTTGCTAAATCTGTGGAATAATCCATTATTTCCTGAGCGTTTTCGTCGGGCTTATCGCCGTATTCCGGAAATTTGGAACTTAAATTATCCGATTCATTCGGATTTACTCGGGATTTTTCAGTCATATCGGCCATTAATTCAGCTTTGCGAGCCAAAAGACTTTCTTTTATTGCTTCAATTTCTTTGTTGGTCAATTCTTTTTCCATATTATTTGGGGTTTATTTCTTTGATAAAAAAATGTTCGTCTAAAAAACGAATTATCAAGAACAAGCCTATTGTAGAACAAAAAAGGGGGTTTGACAAGCTAGCCCTCCTTTTGCTATTATTTTTGTGCCGACTTTTAAGAAAGCGGCGTTTTTTCAAAAATTAGGAGTGGTAGCTCAGCTGGTTAGAGCGCCTGCCTGTCACGCAGGAGGTCGCGGGTTCGAGTCCCGTCCATTCCGCCTTTTTAACCCGGTGTTTCGCCGGGTTTTTTATTAGAAGATTAATTAACAAAAAGATAAACTTGACTTATACCCCTAGGGGGTGTATTATAAAAAATTGATAAAGAAAGAATATATTACAGTTTTATAAACTAATAATTATTATTATGGATTATAACAATTTAGCCTCAGTAGAGGTAATTGAAAAAACTATTAATTCTTTAAAAGAGCGTGGTTTTTTGCCAGAAGTTATTGAGACTAGGGAGGCAGCTTTAATGAGAATTAAAGAATTGATTCCTGGTGGAGCGACAGTAATGAATGGTTCTTCCCGCACATTAGAAGAGATTGGTTTTATTGAGCACTTAAAAACTAATAATCATGGTTGGAAAAATCTACACGCCGATATCTTAGCGCTTAGTGACACGACTGAGCAGCAGAAAATGCGAGAGCAAGCCTTTTTTTCGGAGTTTTATTTAGGTTCCGTTCATGCCCTAACTGAAAGCGGAGAACTTTTAATCGCTTCTAATTCAGGTAGTCAGTTGCCACATCTAGTTTCGACTTCTGCCAATCTGATTTTGGTGGTGGGAGCTCAAAAAATTGTTCCTACTGTTGATGAGGCTTTTAAACGCTTAGATGAACAAGTTATTCCTTTAGAGGAAAAAAGAATGAGAGCTGCGCAAGGAGTTGGCACATATCCTTCAAAGGTATTACTCTTAAATCGAGAGCCTGATTTTATGGGGCGAAAGGTACGACTACTGATAGTAAATGAAATCTTAGGTTATTAAAGAATCTTAAAAGCACCTCCATTTCTGGGGGTGCTTTTTTTTGGATTTGAGAAAACGAAAAAATTCTTTTTACTTATTAAAAGTTAAAACCATTTGGTTGTAAATATCTTCACAGCGAGAGTCATTAAGGATTAATTGAATAGTTTTATAGTTATTATCCTCCGAGCCTTCAAGATAAGCAATTTTTAGATAATCAATATTTGCTTGTTCTAGTGGCGTATACTCCCAAGTGGTCTTGTAAATTTTACTGCTATCCGTATTTATGGTTTCGATTGAATTTAGTTTTGTAACGCCTTGAATCTCTTGGATGGCCGCTTCTTTAACGTACTCACTAAAACTTAAATTAGCTTTGGGGCCAGCAGCTATCCGGGCGGAAACAGTAATGCAATCAACGGGGTCTTCGCCCCCTAACATAAAGTTTGCCCCAGTTCCAGTTTCTGAAAATTCTCTTAGAGTTAAAACGCTAGGATAGTCTAAGTGATAAGCAAATTTTTGATTTTGATAAGTCTGCCAAGATTCAGTATTGTTTGCGGGGCTAATAATTTTAAAGGTTGTATTGCTTTCATCACTGACAGGATTTTTTATTGGCAGTGATTCATAACTGGTAACCTCCATTAAGTATTCACCTTCGGGGTAGCTGCTAGGAATTGTCCAATCTATATTTCCATTGTTTTCTAGGTCGACAAAAATTAGAGGATCGAATTCTTGCCCTTCGGTGCTTGTGTTTTCCGGCAAGAGGCGTCTAATTGAGATTGCAATTTTGTTTCCTTCGGGGATGTTTTTAGTTTCCCAATTGATAGTCCAAAAAGATCCTCTTTCTAGCACTTCGCCACCATTTGGCGACAAAAGGGTTATCTTGGCGGCATTCTTTCTTTCTATCATGATAAAAATGCCAGCGAAAAAAACAACCAATAAAATCAAAATAATGCTTAGCTTTTTCATAGTTTTTGTTTTTTTGTTAATAACTTTTTATAAAATCAATTATGAACCTTCTTAAATTATAGAGTATTTAAGGTAAATTTACAAAAAAGTTTTTTAAGACCCTAAATTGGTTAGTTTATTTTTTGGTTCTTACTTCAAAAATTATTTCTTCAAAGCCGCCAACCCAATAACACCAGTTATAGTTATTTTGGCGTTATTTTTAGAAATACGATATATTTCTTGAAGGAAATCTAAAGGATTATCAAGATGCTCAATTATGTGGTCGGCTAAAATTTCGTC
>Ga0265294_10009213_pt1 | contig 11416 bp, 15 predicted proteins | sample MunlanPumphouse3_FD_192504 | JGI IMG/M metagenome (GOLD analysis project Ga0265294, IMG submission 192504) | Groundwater microbial communities from a municipal landfill in Southern Ontario, Canada - Pumphouse #3 | ecosystem: Environmental > Aquatic > Deep subsurface > Groundwater | place...
TTGGTTCCCCATCATATTGAATGTAATTATCCAATTCACTTTCAAGAATAAAATGTTTTCCCTGATAGAATTTCACATATTTTCTAAATATTTTATGGAACCCTAAATAGATTGAAGGTAATATTAAGAACACAACAAATTTACTAGCATTCTTAACGACGACCGCTTCTAAAATATCATCTTCTCTTTTAGATTTAGGCGATATTTTCATGCCGCCACCGACATAAGAGGAGTTGGCGACAAGTGTAAGCCAAACATTCTTATGTTCCTGTTTAACCCCGTCTATCGTTAAGGTAATATTGTGTTTTTTTGTTTCTTTGAAGGCTTTATAAGCACTTTTCAAATAACTTCCTTGGGTTTTCCCTTGAATCGAACCACCAACTAAAAAACAAGTATAGGCATCTAAACCAACGCCAACACTATTGATAAAATAGCGTTTCTTTCCGGAGGCTTCAAGTTCATAAGGTAGGTCCTTAATATAATCATTTATCCTAATTAATGATCCTTTTTCTTTCTTTTTAATGCTTCTTAAAAAGTCATTCCCAGTCCCTGCTTTTCTAACAATATAAAGATCGTTAACCACCTCAAAAGGCATTAGTGCATTCGCAAGATAATGAAGGGTGCCATCCCCCCCGATGATAATAATTTTAACTGCTTTATCAAGGTTTGATAAATAAGCCCCAACGTCTTTAATGTCAAGCAAAGAACCTGACTCTACCGTGTGACCATTCTTTTTAAGTTTATTGGCGCATCTTATAACCGTGTCATTACTCTTTCCACGATTACTTTTTGGATTAAACAGGATCAAATAATGCATATCATCTTACCTATAGAAATTTAATGAAACTATATTTCTTCTTTCCTCTTCTTAAAATAACATATTGACCGTAATAAGCTTTTTCTTTACCAATGATATAATTAATATCCGTAATCTTTTCATCATTAACCATCACTGCCCCACTTGTCACAAATTGTCTCGCTTCTCGGTTGGATGAGGCTAGATTTGTTTGACTTAAGGCATTAAGAATACCAATTTCATGACTGACTTCAATGGTGTCTAATGATTTAGAGGCCATCACCAATTCTTTTGGTGATAATTTCCCAAATGTCCCTTGGAATAATGATTCAGTCACATTTAAAACTTCTTTTAAGGCTTCTTTACCATGAACAAGTGCCGTTACACTCTCAGCCAATGCTTTTTGAGCGATTCTTTGTTCAGGTGCTTCTTTTGAGGCATTAACCAGTTCTGTAATCGTTGAGGGTTCAAATAGGGTTAACATTTTTAAATAATTTTCAACGTCAGTATCTGCCGTATTGATGAAATATTGATAGAGTTCATAAGGTGAGGTTAATTCCGCATCTAACCAAAGGGCGCCCGATTCACTCTTACCAAACTTGGTTCCATCACTCTTTAATAAAAGGGGTGAAGCCATTCCCACTGCTTCATTTTCATCACCAACTTGTTTTCTAATTAATTCTAATCCTGAGGTGATATTCCCCCATTGATCAGAACCACCAAATTGGATTTTTACATGATCTTCTCTATATAGTTTTAGCCAGTCGATAGATTGTAAAATCATATAGGAAAACTCTGTATAACTAATACCTGTTTCAAGTCTGGCTTGAACGGTTTCTTTGGCCAACATATAATTTATATTAAAGTGTTTGCCATAATCTCTTAGATAGGTAATTATATCAATTTTACCAATCCAATCATAGTTATTCACATAAATGGCCTTGGGCAAAAAATGACCGATTTGTTTTTTTATAAGTTCTGCGTTTTTCAAGGAAGTGTCTAAACTTAGTAATTTACGTTCTGAAGTTTGTCTTGGATCGCCAATTAAGCCAGTTGCCCCACCGATTAATACAACCGGTTGGTGTCCATATTTATCTAGCAACATAATTCTCACAATTTGAACTAAATGTCCCACTGTTAAAGATTCCCCGGTTGGGTCAAACCCGCAGTAAAATCTAACACTGCCTTCATTTAAAAGCTTTTTTGCTAATGCTTCATTTGAAACATCCTTAATGAGCCCGCGCCACATTAATTCATCATATAATTTCATTCCATACTCCTTCTACTCATTTAAATAAAAAGCCCTTAGATAGACTAAGGGCTAGTCCGATTGATTATAATCAATAATAGACTTTTTTTCAATCTATTTTATTTTCTTACTGTTCTATAAAGATTGTCTTCTAACAATATAGTGGTTTAAGATTATCTTAACTTCATCTATTTCTTCTTTATTCATTAACTTTGTGAGTAAGCGCATCGCAACCGCACCAATATCATAAACTGGAATATCGATTGAGGTTAATGTTGGTCTAGATAAGGTCGCATATTTTGTATTTTGAAAGCCTGCCACCGCAACTCTTTCAGGTACTTTAAGTCCGTTTTCTCTAATAATATTCATAAATGATACCGCGATTGAATCTCTAACCCCAATGGCACCATCAATTCTTTTATCCTTGAAATAACCGAAAAAATGTTGCCTATTCACACTGGTTGAACCACTCGTTCTAAATATTTTGGGTTCAAGTGACGCTTCCGACATCGCTCTTTGATAGCCTTGTTCTTTTTTATCATTCACTGAGTAATTTCTGACAGTTGATAATAAGTAAATATCTTTCTTGCCTGTTTCAATCATTAATTTAGTAATTTCATACCCAGCTTTTTCATAATCAATGGATACACTTGGTACCATCGGATCATCATATAAAACGTTTGCTAAAACAAGGGGAACCTCATTTTGGGTACAAATATCATTAACCATTTTCATTTTATCGTGTTCTAATTCATCATTTAGTAATAATAACCCATCCACTTGTTCAGCAATAATTATTTTCATTTGTTCATTAAAGTCGACATTTTCAGGTGTCGTGAAAAGTTTAATTGAATACTTATATTGTCTAGCAATATCACTAATTCCACCTAACATTTCAGCAATACTCGCTCTGGTTAAATCGCTGACTAAAACACCCACAGTTGTGGTTTTTCTACTGGCAAGACCTCTTGCGATTGCATTAGGACGATAACCTAACTCATCAATAACCTTCAAGACCCTGTCTCTTGTTTCCTTTTTGACTTTTTCAGGATTGTTTAATACCCTTGAAACGGTTGCTAATGAAACATCAGCCGATAACGCAACATTATAAATTGTAACTTTATTGCTCATTTTATCACCTTCTTAACTATCCATAAGTATACCATAAAATGTAAAGGCTTTCAATTGTTTTATGAAAAATTTTCATGAAAAATTAATTTTCACAAATTTTATCTCATTTATGGGCTAAAAGAAAAAAAACATCCGAAGATGTTTTTCTTTTTTACACTGTTCTTTTTTCTTTAATTCTTGAAGCTTTTGCAGAAAGTGTTCTAATGTAGTTAAGCTTAGCTCTTCTAACAAGACCGACTTTCGATACTTCGAGTTTGTCGATAATTGGGGAATGAACAGGGAATGTTCTTTCAACTCCAATACCATAAGAAACCTTACGAACTGTAAATGTTTCAGATATCCCGCCACCTTGACGTTTAATAACTAAGCCTTCAAATAATTGAATTCTTTCGCGGTTACCTTCTTTAATTTTAACGTATACTTTAACGGAGTCACCTGCTTTAAAATTAGGGACTTCTTTCAAGTATTCTTTCGTAAGTTCAGCAAACAATGCTTGGCCTTTTTCTCTTGCCATATTTTCAACTCCTTACTTCAAGCGTTCATAAAAGGATTTTTTAGCGGACCGCCTTGACCGATATACGGCATTTAGAATTATAACATAGCTCGTAATTACTTTCAAGTAAAACTTTTTAGATACTTCTTTCTTACCTTAACAACCCTCTGGATTTTCGATAGGACAAATATCGCCATTAGGTGTTACTTCCATAATCATATTCTTAGATTCAAAGAAAGTAAATAATCTTTCCAAACTAATGAAGACATATTTAACATTATCAAACCCTAAACCTTCCACATATGCCACTGCTTCATTGGTTTTTTCTGTATCTTCACTCATTAAAATGATCATGTTCCACTGGGAAGCATCTTCTAAGAAAATCTGAAGATTCTCTCGTGACTGATTCACAAATCCTTCAATAAAGGCAGTATTGTAGTCTGTTTGAGATCTTAAATCAATAAAATAATAATTCTTGTAATTTTTATCTGCCGCTTCAATTAGAGCGTCATAAAGTTGTTGTTCTTCCACCCATGTTTCATTAACGGCATTGTTCTTCATGTTGTTGGCAAAACAACCGGTAAGTACCCATAAGCTAAAAAATAAGACTATTATTTTTTTAATCATTCGTATCCTCCTTTAAAGATTCTAAGAAAAGTTTATCGCTTTTTGATAACGGATAAGACTCTAGTAGATCTGGCCTTTTTTTAAAAGTTTCTTTTAATGCCATTTCATGGCGCCATTTTCTAATGTTTTCATGGTGGCCTGACAGTAAAACATCTGGTACTGCATACCCTTCATATGCTTGAGGTTTTGTATAATGGGGGTGTTCTAGTAATCCTTTTTCAAATGATTCTTCAAGGTGTGAATCCTCTGTTATCACGCCATCTAATAGTCTTGTAATGGAATCCGTTAAAATTAGGGCTGCCAGTTCTCCACCGGTTAAAATATAATCCCCAACGCTGACCTCTTCATCGACTAATTCATAAACGCGATGATCGATTCCTTCATAGTGTCCACATAAAATAATAATATGATCTAACTTAGCATATTCTCGTGCTATTTTTTGATTATATGTTTTCCCCTTAGGAGAGGTCATAATAATGGTTGCTTGATTATCTTTGTTAAGATCTTTAATTGCTCTATAAAAAGGGGGGAACATCATTAACATGCCTGATCCACCACCATAGGGTGTATCATCAACTTGATGATGCTTCATTTGACTATAATTTCTTAAATTAATGACGTTAATTTCAACTTTTTCATCTTGATAGGCCCTTTTAATAATCGATTCATTAATATAAGCTTCAATCATTTGAGGGAAAATCGTAATAATATCAATTCTCATAATAACCCCTCAATTTCTTCAATCAAAATAGTTGAGGAAACTTCTTTAACAAACTGATTGTTAAAAGGAACTAACACGTCTTTTGTTTCTGTTTTTATTCTTAAAATATGACCTTGAGGGACTTGCATAATATCACTAACTACCCCAATTAATTGACCATATTGATTATATACTTCTTTGCCGATTACTTCACCATAGTGAAATTCATTGTCTTCTAAAATGGGCTCTTCATCGCTATAAAGAAGTAAACCTCTAAACTTATCAACTAAATTAATATCGTTAAACCCCTTAAATCGAATGATCAGACCTTTATTGCTTTGTCTTATCGTAGAAATAGTTAAATCTATTTTTCCCTCTAAGTTTAGATAAACCTTTTTTCCAACCTCAAAACGATTAAAATCACTTCTAGATTCAACCAATAAGTCTCCTTTAATTCCATGTGTTTTCAATATTTTTCCAATTTCATATTTCATACTTTCACCATAAATATTATATCATGTTAACCGAGTCAAATAACAAAAAAATACACGTCATGTGTATTTTTTACTTAAAATGCGTCAATATCGATTCTTACACGAACGCCTTCTTTAGAAGCACCCGCGTAAACAATGGTTCTAATTGCAGAGGCAATCTTACCACCTTTGCCGATAACTCTTCCCAAATCTTCTTCATTAACTAAGACTTGGATAGCCAGTTCTTTACCTTCATCAGAGAGGGTTTTTACTAGCACATCTTCTGGATGGGACACAAGTGGCGTAACGATTTGTTTAATTAAGTTTTCGAAGTTAACAGCCATATCCTCACTCCTTCTTATTTGATGTCGAATTTTTTAAAAAGACTTTTAACTGTATCTGTAGGTTTTGCGCCATTATTAAGCCATTGTAAAGCTTTTTCTTTGTCAATTTCAACAGAGGCAGGTTGTGTTAGTGGATTATAAGTTCCAATAATATCTAAGAATCTTCCATCTCTTGGTGCAGTAACATCTGCTGCAACAATTCTATAGAATGGACGCTTGTGTGATCCAAAACGTTGTAATCTAATCTTTACCATAAGTACACTCCTTATTTTTGTATTCTATTCTATTATACAAGAATATTTAGAAGTGTCAAGTATTTTTTCTTAACACTTAAAATTCAATATTAATTTCCGGTCTATCAAGTAAACTTGGCTCAAAAGATTTTACCCCTTTTGTTTTAGATAAAGCTTGTTTTACCTGTTTTTCATTAACCTTATCTAAATAGACCGTTAAATACTTGGATTTTAATGAGGTGTAGTAAATATCAATGTTTTCAATTTTTTTAATCTTTTTGATGTCGCTTTTATGTCTAAAATAGACTAAATAGCTAATTCTATCTAATTGCACAGTTATGAGCTCCTTTTTTTGTAAAATAAGGTGAAACCGAATTAGAAAGTGTGGTTGAGAAATGCTTTAATTCAGCATTAATACGGTTTTCTAATATAAAGTATTGCTGGACTTCTTCTTTTTCATACAAATCTTTTTTTGCTTTTGCATAATCACTTGCGGCTTCTTTAAAATCGGGATGATATTTACCACCGGTTGAAAAAATTTCATCAAACCGTTTGAATGTTTTTTTGAATAACGCTCTTTCAGTGCTATATTTTGTATTGATGATTTCATTGAGACGTTGAAGTTCAACAAAATCTTTGGAAGATCTATATTCATCTAAAAGGTCATATGTTTTATTAATAATTTCTGTGTGTCCCATAATTTATCACTCCATTTATAGTTTATCAAATAATTGCCTTAATTGTCAAAAAAAGAGGGTTATGTTATAATAATTCGAGGTGCATAATAATGTATTTAATGAAAGATATTATCAGAGAAGGTCACATATCTCTGATAACAAAGAGTGTTCCAGTAAAACTTCCTGTTAGTAAACAAGACAAAGAAATCGGACTTAACTTGCTCAAATATTGTGTTATGAGTCAAGATGAGAATCTTGGCCAACAATATGGTTTGAGACCTGGTGTTGGTTTATCTGCTGTTCAAGTCAATATTTTAAAAAGAATGTTTGCGATTCACTTGGAAGATTTAGATGGAACCATGTATTCGATGATTATCGTAAATCCTGTCATAACCTATAAATCTAAAGAAATTATTTATCTTAATGGCGGTGAAGGGTGTTTATCAGTCGATAGGCCAACAGAAGGGTTAACCCCAAGACATAAAATCATTAAATTCCGGGCTTATATATACGATCCTAAATCTGGTGATTTTAAGATTAAAGAAATGACTTTAAAAGATTACCCTGCGATTGTATTTCAACACGAATATGATCACCTAGACGGCATCCTATATCCAACAAAATTGTTTGCCACATTGCCAAACGCAAGACCATTAATCGAACCCGTTGAAAACGAAAACGCCGAATAAGGCGTTTTTTATTTGATATACCGTTTGACAAGACTAACTTGGGATTCATATAGTTTATCAAAACTAATTTCATCGGTTTGAGCTAAACCTAACCTATTTTCAATTGATTCATAGGCTTTTTTGTTTTGATTGCGACCTTTTTTAAGAAATGGTATCTTAAACTTACGCTTATAAATAGTTTGTCTTTCCTCAACATACTCTAATAAGTTTGTATCTAATATATATGAACCTTTAAAATTATCACGTTTTAATTTGTCTAAATGTTCTAAAATAGTTGCCTTACCATAACCGATTAGACTCGGTTTTTTATTTTCATTGAGGTCAAACAAAATGACATGTGAAAGGTTATTTTTAATTAATCGGTAATAAGAAGTAACCGATTTTTCTTTTTCATAACATAAACCGGGATTAAAACTAAATTTAATCTCTTTAATTTCCTTTATCAAGTAGGCAATATAGGCACTGTCGACATCATAGGATAAGTTAAAAGTAAGATTAAGTTTGTCTTTCTTAACACCTGCCAACAATAATTGAATTTGCTCAATAAAAATGTCTTTTTCAATATTAAAGTCTTTAATCGTGGGTACTTTAATTAAAATATCTTTGGTTTTAAATCGTTTAGCCAAATAGATTAATCTTTCTACATCTAAAATACCATACACATCATAAGTCTTTGTGATATCTAAATATAGAGGTCTTATTTTGTTTAGTTTAAAGAGAGTTTCTACTTCATCGATGGCTTCTTCACTTAGATCATAAACATTCAAATGATTAAAATCTCTTAGAACAAATTTATCAAGGTTCAATGCTTTGAATAATTCGATTTGGCTTTCTAAATCAACTAGCATATCCACATAGGCACTAATCATGTTTACTCACCTCATACATTAATATTCCGCCGGCTATACTGACATTTAAAGACTCAATCCCCTTGGTTTCAACGGTGACCAGTTTATCAGCATAGTGTAAAATATTTTTACTAATTCCGCTGCCTTCGTTACCTAGTACTAAAACGACTTTATCTTTTATTATAACGTCTTTAACGTTTTCGGCACCCTTAACGACACTCATTAAAATCTGATAGTCATCTTCTTTAAGTTTTTCTAAACTATCCGCTAAATTCAGATTAACTAGATTCATGTTAAATAGAGTGCCTTGAGTCGCTCTAATCGTTTTATCATTATAATAATCAACCGTATTCATACTTGAAATAACTGTTTTAAACCCAAAGCCGGCTGCAGTTCTAATCAGTGTCCCTAAATTACCTGGATCTTGGATTTCATCTAACATTAAAATTCGATTTGAAAAAGAGTGTGTTTCAACTTGTTTCGTAATTGCCAAAGTATCAAAAGGGGTTTGGGTTAATGATAATTCTTTCATTAAGGTATCGCTAATTAATGTCCCTTCTTTATTGGGGTTTGAAGTATATAATTCAAGTTCACAACCTGCCTTTTTAGCTTCGTTAATAATTTGATCCCCGTAGATTAAAAATGTCTTTGAAGCATCTCGATACTTTTTCTTTTGAAGCTTAAACAACCACTTAATTTGTTTGTTGTCTCTTGAATTAATCATTATTGATCACATCCCAAACTTCAGGCACCGTAAAGCCCATTAAAGATAGGTCAATCTTTGAATCAGATTTAATCCACCAGCTATGTGTATTTTCAACAATTTCGTCAATGAGTGTTTCATAGTTAGGAATATAGTTTTCATACTGTAGTGCTTTTTTGATAGAAGGCATTGTCGATGGACTCTTTGGTACATAAACAGTACAACAATCTTCAAATGGTCGAATCGAAATATTAAACGTATCAATATCTTGAGAGATTTTAATAATATCTTGTTTATCATAGACCGCTAAGGGTCTAATAATCGGAAGGGTTGTGACAGATTCAATGGTTTTCATACTATTTAATGTTTGACTGGCAACTTGGCCAATGGATTCACCAGTAACAATCGCCAGTGCATCTCGCTTAAGGGCCAATTTTTCGGCAATTCTAAACATCATTCTTCTCATAACAGTAATAATATATGATTCAGGAACATGAAGTAGAATCGCTTGATGCAGTTTAGTGAAGGGTACCATTAAGACATTAAATTCATGTTTTGGGCTATAAAGGGCGAGTTTCTTCGCAATATCGATTACTTTTTGAGCAGATTCTATTGAAGTTAAGGGGGTAGACTCAAAATGAATGCCTTCCAATTGAACGCCTTGTTTCATCGCAAGAAAACCGGCAACTGGAGAATCAATTCCCCCTGATAACATTAATACACCATTACCAGCAACACCAACCGGAAAACCACCTAAACCTTTATAACTCTTTAGGTACAAGTAAACTTGATTTTCTCTAATTTCTATCTTTAAAGTAGCTTTAGGATGATGAAGGTCTACCACCACTTTATGATTCAATTTTGGCAGTATTTCTTTTGAGATAACTTTCGAAAAATCTTGTGACGTATAAGGGAATGTTTTATCGGCTCTTTTAGTTTCAACTTTAAAGGTTGTTTCTTCATCCAATTCTTTATTTAATAACGTGACAGCTGTTTCAACAATATCATTCAATTCATAAGAACACGTTTTTACAAAACTAAATGAACCAATGCCACTAACACGCATTAAGCGTTCTATAATTAAATCCTTTGAAGTATCATTGATAGTTAAATAAACTCTATCATGAGTCTTTATCATTTCTACATTTAAATCTTTAATGTTTTGTCTAATTAATCTAACCACTTGATTGATAAATGTATTTCTATTTTTGCCTTTTAACATTAAATCGCCAAATCGAATCAATACTTGATCATAATTCATAAAATATCACCAATAGTATTTTAACATATTTTAGTCTATTTCATGGTATATTAATTAAGAGGTGTTTTCATGAAATCATTATTAAAAAGTGCCGAAGCCCTATTTCAAGAATCAAAAAATAATACGAGCTTACTGGCTAATGCGAGTTCTTTTATCATGCATTCAATTAAAGACTTAAATTGGGTTGGGTTTTATTTATTTGAAAATGAATATTTAGTTGTTGGTCCATTTCAGGGTAAACCAGCTTGTGTTGAAATTCAAGTAGGAAATGGTGTTTGTGGAAAAGCCTTTCAATTAAACCAAGTTTTAAACGTGAAAAATGTGCATTTATTTGAAGGTCATATAGCCTGTGATAGTGATTCAAATAGTGAATTGGTCATCCCACTGGTTAAAAATGACATTAAAATCGGTGTCCTAGATATCGATTCACCCCTCTATAACCGTTTCGATAGTGATTTACAAAATTTTTTTGAATCATTCGCTCACCTATTATTAACTTATTACAAAGAATCTTGACAAAATAGTTTCACATGGTATAATATAGCAGTCGGTAAAAAGCAGGCATTACATTTATTTATTCCTAATCTCTACCCGTAGGGGAGCTAGTAACCTTATCTGCTTAAGGTGAAAACTGCAGAATGATTACTTAAATGGATTATTGCATTTTTGCCACCAAACTATAAGGAGGTAAAAATTATGAGTCGTTACACTGGACCATCATGGAAGATTTCTAGACGTTTAGGCTATTCAATTAGCGAAACTGGTAGAGAACTCAAAAAACGTCCATTCCCACCTGGACAACACGGACAAAGACGTAGTAAATTAAGTGACTACGGACAACAGCTTCAAGAAAAACAAAAAGTTAGATACACTTATGGCGTATCTGAAAAACAATTTCTTAAAACATTCAATGAAGCTAAAAATATGTCAGGTGTTCATGGGGAAAACTTTATTAAATTGTTAGAATCTAGACTAGATAACGTTGTTTATCGTTTAGGTTTCGCTCTTACTAGAGCTCAAGCAAGACAATTAGTAAATCATGGACATATTCTTGTTGATGGCAAGAAGGTAGACATTCCTTCTTACAGATTAGTCCCAGGTCAAACCGTTTCATTAAAGGAAGCATCAGCAAACTTAAAAGTTGTTGAACAAGCTCTTGAAGCTATCGTTTTAAGAAAAGAATTCCTTTCCT
>Ga0265294_10009214_pt1 | contig 11416 bp, 15 predicted proteins | sample MunlanPumphouse3_FD_192504 | JGI IMG/M metagenome (GOLD analysis project Ga0265294, IMG submission 192504) | Groundwater microbial communities from a municipal landfill in Southern Ontario, Canada - Pumphouse #3 | ecosystem: Environmental > Aquatic > Deep subsurface > Groundwater | place...
CAGATTCACATCCGTTAATCCACCAAATCCAGATATGTGTATCCAAGACTATCATCTCGGAAGATTCCATGACTCTTCAGGAGTTGAGTTTAGAATATTGCCAAGTATTTTGACAGAACCTTTTAGGTCGCTAGATGGCTGGCGCTTCACGGGTGCGTCACACACCGAATCACCGACAACAAAAAAAATGGTTTCCAGCCGCTTATTAGGAGGCAGCAGCGGAACCTTTTTTAAACGCCCTAGTGCATCTGTTTCAATTATCATTTTTTCAACAAACATGATTTATCCCTTTGCAATTAATAGCTCAAATATATCAAATGGTGGCTTTTAAAGCAATCACTTGAAAAGCATGACTATCTCTTAAATGCAAACCAATTATATCTCATCAGCGATCAGCAGTCAACATCGGGGCTGACACATCGGGGCTTACATCGGGGCTGACAGGGTCAGACTTAGTTTAGTAATTAACGGTGGGCTGGCAGGATCATCCATCATAGCCGGAGGTCAAGGCACAAATAACCCTTATGTGAATTTTACTCAAATCCTTTTGAACTCCATCCCATTTTTCCGCATGATTTTATAGTTTGCAAATGGTAATTGACGTTTTAACGTTATAAATGCTGAAGATTTGGCTGCTTTTGGTGACCGAGCAAATGAGCCTTGATCTGTACGTACAATAAATGTACAATTAAGCCATGAAATACGAGTGGGATTAAAATGAAACTGGATAAAGAAGAAAAAGGAATTGTCGAAGCCTATGAGAATGGCTTGATGGATCTTATTGAGCCGTCAGCGGAAAAACAAGCTGAGTATAAGCGCACAGCAGAGAATACATTTAGAAAAGACCGAAGAATTACAATTCGTTTGTATGATCATGATTTAAAAAGAATACAAAAAAAAGCAATGGAAAAAGGAATTCCGTATCAAACTTTAATTTCCAGCATGATTCATCAGTATGTTGAAGGAGACCTTATAGAAACACAATTGCGTTAAAAAAAAGCGCATATTGAGCAGCGTTTTTTTGTCTATTTGGTTGTCTGCCTGTGTGTAGCATGCAGACAGGCGGCAGCTAGCTGCTTTAACTTATATTCACTTGTATCATCCGCCAATACCATTTCAAAAGTACTGTTCAGGCTGGTTGCTTTTACACCCAGAGATAGATTTGCTCGAGTTAACAGATCTATGGAAACAGACTTATCAGCCTGCTCCATTTTGGCAATGCGGCTTTGGCTGGTACCAAGAATTTTTGCTGCCTGATCCTGAGTTAATTTTCTGGATCTACGCTTTTCCAGAAGTTTTCGACTAAGCGAACGCTTTATCTCGACAAAAGCCATTTCCTCATCACATAGATTAAGAAATTCCTGAGTATCACCAACGACAAAACCGGCATCCTTTAATCGTTTAATGTTATCTGCTCCATAATGTTTCTCCTATTTCATTAAATCGCAGTCATCGGCCTGGATTGAGGTAGAGATAATTGGTGTCCATCCTGTAAATCCCGAAGCAAACACCCAGCCTCAATACGTGCTTCTTTACTGAAAGGCGGTGTCTTGACCTCGCTTTTCAGCCATATGATTACCTACATGGCGACTCCTCTTAAAACAACATGATTATGTCACATTTGGTATAATGAAACAAGCCTGTTTAAAATAAAACTGATTGTCAGTCATGCTTGATGATTTTAAATTGTACGAAGTATCCGAGGGCATTGGGGGTCATCTATTATAGTCGGAGGTCAAGACACAAATAACCCGTATGTGAATTTTATTCAAATCCTTATCATAAGATCACTCTTAAAAATATGTTGCCGGTGTGGATAAACTCTGTTTTGCAGAGGGTAGAGGGCAGAGGGAAAACAATAATTTGTAGTTGCTTACGAAGTTCATCACTTCGGAGGATCATCCATCCGGATCTACCGCTGATCGCTCAAGAGCGGGCGGCCTTCTCTCAAAGAGGCCGGGGACAAATCTGTGCCTAGCTGCGTCCATTATATTTGAGTGCTAAGACGCAAAGAAAAAGAATATCCAGTTTTTTTGAGAATTTAGTGCGTTTCGTAGTTTGCAACGTTGCCACAAAGTGTTGCCGTAAATCTCATCAAATGATACCATATTTTCGAATAAAGAGTTTTGAGGGATTGATTATGCATAACACATTGATTAAAGAACAGGCGCACACTCTGGTTGAAAAGATGCCGGACAACTCCACGTGGGATGACCTTCTGCGTGAAATTTATGTGCGTTCGGTCATAGAGCAGGGCATGCAGGACAGTATCTCAGGTCGGACAATGGATGTGCAGGAAGTAAGGGCCAAATACGGACTTCCAAAATGAAGGTGCATTGGACAAAAACAGCATCCGATCACCTTGAAGCGATATATGCCTATATTGCTCAGTGTTCAGAGGAATACGCAATTAAACCGGATCAGATTGATGTCATTGCTGTTCTCCACGGTGCTCAAAAAATATTATAAACTTTATTGCGGCTTCCTCCTTTAGTTGCTTAGGGAGTTCATCACTTCGGAGAGTCATCCATCCTAAGGCTCGTTAGGGGCATCCATTATAATCGGAGGTCAAGACACAAATAACCCATATGTGAATTTTAGTCAAATCCTTTTGGAGGCCATCCCATTTTTACGCATGTAGCATTTAAAATAGCTTCAACTTCACAGGTAACTTCTCAATAACCACTAACTTTTCAGTGAGCGCGAAGACCTTTAGCACATTGAATAAATTGCAGGAGAAATCATGTATGCGAGTGAGATTCAGTCAGCGTTTGAAATTATTGATTATATTGATAATATCAGCTATTGAGATATTGACTAGTACACTTTTTGAGTAGATGGAGAGAAGTACAATATGGTCAGAGAGTTCTAGGTAATATATCAGTCTGAATCCGCCTTGTTTGCCTTTGCTGGCCGATGTGTTTGGTATTCTTGCTTTATAAACCTTATAAGGCACGCCTTTGATTTGGTCTCCCAATAAATCTCCTGACTCAAGAAGTGTGATAACTGGCAACAGATCGGATTTTATTTTTCTATACTGTCTCGCAAGACTTTTTATGTTCTTTTTGAACTCCTTGGTAAATAAAATTGTTCTGCTACTCGGCATCAACACCCTCCCATAGCTCTGAAACCGGTGAGGTTTCACCGGAAATTGCTTGTTTCCAGCTTTGCTCCAAGCTTTCAACAGTGGTCTTTTTTATGATTGATTCTTTATAGATGTGTACAATCTCAAGCAGTTGCGGAAGGTATTGCTGCGGTACCTGTCTGATTTCGTGCAGGAATTGGTCCGGAGTGCATTGTGCTACTTTCATAATATATCTCCAATGGTTAATCTTTTTCAATGGCTTTAATTTGAAACCATTGTATTGCTGTTATAATAATAAAACAAGAGCAATCCTGAAATTCAATTTAGGGGAGCAAACCTAAATTGCGCCAAGATAAATCCATAGAAAGGGAATAATGAAGAGCCTTACAATGAAGGCGTAGCGAGCCACATTGGCCCCGGGGCGGCTTCAAACCTAATAATAGAAATTAGTGATTGACGGGTGTCTTTGCTTTAGGATACTTTTTCATTATGGCTAAAAAATTGAGAGTTGAGTTTATCGGTGCTATCTATCATATTACGCATCGCGTGAACGGACGGATGAATCTTTAAGGGTGGAGGGCCATTGGGGTCAGATACTGATTTAGGCTTTGATGTCGATATTTAACAAGTGTTGCTCGGTTTTTAGCCCATCAGGCCTGCTCTTAAACTCTTCAGGATGGTTCTGGCTCGGTTTAAATCACCTTTGCATAACTCATTTTTTATCCTTCGGGTTAGAGTAGCCGTTCACGGGGTAACGAACCGCCTGTTCAGCTAAATTGTTGGTAGGCCCGATGCCGGGCGTGGTGATGAATTCGAAATAGGCCTTGCCGTAAGCTTTTGTTTCGACATCCGGCAGTCCGGTCAGATATTTGATGTTGCGGATCAGATGGGCGATACAGAACTGTACGGTGATGTTGCAGTCCCTCATGTATTTGAGATAGGCGGAAAAATAATCGCAGCCGCGCACGCCGTTGAAGTCCGCTCCGAGCACCTCAAGCAGCACTTTAGAGCCGCGGGATTTGTCGATTTCAAACAACACGTAGAGGTCGGCGCGGAACACCCAGGTCCAGAATTTCCCGGCGTTTTCCTTGTGGCCGGTTTCATCGACGTTGAGTACCTCTTTAGGGAAGGGACTATAATGGGTTTGTTGGCAGCTCTCGCACCAGAACGGATAAGATCGGTGTTCTTCCTTGAGGACGAGGACCTCTTCGATCTCCATCTGCTGAATTACGCGCGGTGTCTGATCCAGAAAGGTGACTTTCTTTTGCAAGGCCTCAATCTGCCGCTGTTGTAAATCCACCTGCCGTGATAAATCGCAGATGACCTTGACCACCGCTTCCGCTCCGGCGCGATAAATGGCCAGTGCTTGTTCAGGCGTGATCATGACACAACGCCTCCTTGAAGTTTTTGGCCAGCGGATAGAGATAGATGTCTTTGACGGAGGCGCGGATGCTGTTTTCGCGGTCGTTGCGTGTGCGACCCCGGGTCTCGTCCAGGCGCAGCCATATCTTTGTGGCTTCCTTGCGCGTTGCCTGCCTGTGCGTGCCGCACACAGGCGCCAGTTCCAGCGTTCGCAAAGTTCGACGCTTAGCCTTGTGGTGGAGGTCTTACGGCTGGGATCAAATTTTCAAATTTGTGCGATAAATAACTGTATGCGGTATTGCATTGCAGAAATATGTGTCCGTATGAAATTTGCGCAAATCAAAATTGTTCAAACTTCTTCACTGAATAATTTTAGACGCATATGTGAATAAAATATGGTTACATAGAGACACTTTGGAAGTTGTATGACCATAATGTTGGTTGCTGGTTTTTTGTTCCGAGTAGCGAATAAGGCGACATGCGAGATAAAGGAATAACTGTCACAAGAGGATAAGGCGCATGAAAGCTAGCGGTTATTTGATAGTGAGGTTAGGGTTGATCTGGTTGAGCGTAGCTTTTGCTTGCCATGCGATGGACTTTACCGCGCTGCCGCGCGATGGGAGGACGATGATTAAGTATCGGCAGTCCCCAAACCCGAACAAGGTTTATATTTCCGAATTGTATTCTCCATCGGGTGTTCAGGTGCTGCTCGACTCACCAGCTGAGCATGTCCACCATCACGTGCTCTGCTGCGGGTGGTCAAAGGTGGTCAAATGTTTCAATAAGAACAGCTTACAGGGTAAATTAGACTGGGTGTTTAATAAATATTGTGCGGATACTCGCACTTTAATAGAAAGGTAACACATATGAAGCGCATGACAAACAGTGCGGCCCTAGCGGCTGCGGCGGTCTTAGTGACCGCAGGCATGGCGTATGCCGTGCCGTCGGTGGCTAATGTGGTGATGACACCACGCGCGGGTTCGCGCATCGTGGACATTACGTACGATTTGATCGGCGAGCCAGCTATCGTGACGCTGGGAATAGAGACCAATGGCGTGGCAATACCCGACTGGGCTGTGACGCGGCTCTCCGGTGACGTTTCAAGGGTGATCCAGCCCGCTACAGGCCGGAAAATCGCCTGGAACGCAGGTGCTGACTGGCCCGAAAAGCTGACCCAAGCCGCTAAGCCTGTTGTGACCGCGTGGTTCACCAATGCGCCGCCGCTTTACTGCGCGGTGGATGTTGTCAACGGCACGAGCGCGACAAACTATCCAGTTTATTACTACGTCAGTGCCGAGGCGGTGCAATCGGGAGTGACCAACGACCTCTACAAGACCACCCGCATCCTCATGCGGAAGATCCCTGAGACGGGCTCAGGTGGCTTCAAGATGGGATCGCCATCCAACGAGTTCTACCGCAACCCCGAACGGGAAGATTGGCATGACGTGGTGCTGACCAAGGCGTTCTACGCCGGGGTTTATGAGGTCACCCAGTGCCAATGGCACTATGTGATGGGCGACAAGCTGTTGTGGCCAGCATGGTTTGATAACAACGACTATAAGCTCACACGCCCTGTGGAGAGGGTGTCGTACTACGATATTCGCGAGAACAATGATAACACTGCTATGGAGACAAGCTGGCCGCAGTCCGACGCTGTCTTTGCTGACTCCTTTATGGGGCGGCTGCGGAACAGGACCGGGCTGGCGGGCTTCGATCTGCCAACTGACGCGCAGTGGGAGTACGCCTGCCGGGCGGGCACAACCGGAGCGCTCTACGATGGCACGGTTAACATTACAAACGTTTATCACGATGCGCGGCTGTACGCGCTGGCGCGGTATAGGTACAACGGCGGGTTCATCGGCGGCGAGATTGGACCTGATCGGGACTGCACCACGGCGAATGGCACGGCTGCGGTGGGCTCGTATGCGCCGAATGCGTGGGGCCTTTATGATATGTACGGCAATGTATGGGAGTGGTGCCTGGACTGGTATTCAACGCATCTCGGGACAGCGGCGGTCGAGGATCCCAAAGGTCCGCTGTCACCGGATGGCGGTGCCAACAACTTGCTTCGTGGCGCGAGTTGGGCCGGAAGTGAGAACGGGTATCAATGTCGCTCGGCGCATCGCGGCGGCGACACTCGATATCAACGGGTCGATAACTACGGTTTTCGCCTTGTGAGGAACCTGCCCTAGCGCGATGGTGCTGCCCCCCACCCCCTGCCTGCGGCAGGCAGGCGCCCCTCTTCCACGGGGAGTGAGAAGGGAGATCGGGCGAATACTCAGTAGCGGATGCGTAGGCGGTCGCCGCGTACGACCGCTTCGAATGGACGGTTTTAACGAAGGGTGCGATTTTTTTTGAAAGGAAATAACGGAATGAAGACAATGAAATGGATGAGTCAAAAGGCAATTACGCTGACGGCAGTGACACTGCTGGCAGCTGGCGGTAATGCGGATATGGTCGGCTACTCGGCTGATACGGCTGTGGACACCCGTACGTTGGCGCGGATGGTAGCGATGGACGAGAAACCGCTCGATAGCCGCAGTTACACGTTAGATTGGTCAATAGCTGTTCCGCTCAACACCAAACAGATCATTGGCACGGTAATTGTGATAATGTGACCGAATTACCCCGTAAGCAAAAGTTATGGAGTAAATCAGATGACGTTATTAATAAAACTTGCGCGAGGATTCGCACATTAAATAGAAAGGTAACACGTATGAAACGCATGATAAACAGGGCGGCTCTAGCGGCTGCGGCGGCCTTAGTGACCGCAGGCGCGGCTTACGCCGTGCCAGTGGTGGATAATGTGGTGATGGCGCAACAAGCAGGTTCGCGCATCGTAAAGATCACATACAATCTGGCCGATGAGGCTGCGATCGTGACACTGGGCATTGAGACCAATGGCGTGGCAATACCCGACCAAGCTGTGCTGCGCCTTACAGGCGACGTATGCAAGGTGGTTCAGCCGGGGAACCGCACCATCACTTGGAACGCGGGTGCGGACTGGCCCGAGAACCTGAGCGACGACGCTGTGGCGAAGGTGACGGCGTGGTCCACCAATACACCGCCGCTTTACTGCGCGGTGGATGTTGCCAACGGCACGGGCGCGGCTAACTATCCGGTTTATTACTACGTCAGTGCCGAGGCTGTGCCGGAGGGAGTGACCAATGACCTCTACAAGACCAACCGCATCCTGATGCGGAAGATCCCAGTGACATCTGGGGGAGGCTTCAAAATGGGCTCTCCTGACAACGAGACTGGACGCAACCAAGTACGGGAAGATTGGCATGATGTAGTGCTGACCAAAGCGTTCTACGCTGGGGTTTATGAGGTTACCCAAAGTCAGTGGCAGCAGGTGATGGGCGACGTGCAACCGTGGCCATCCTGGTTGAATAACACCGACTATAGGCTCACCCGGCCTGTTGAGAGTGTGTCGTACTACGAAATCCGTGAGAACAACAACAACACTGCGATCAACTCGAGCTGGCCGCAGTCCGACGCTGTCGCTGCTGGCTCTTTCATGGGGCGTTTGCGGAGCAAGACTGTTTTGGGTGGCTTCGACTTACCGACTGAAGCGCAGTGGGAGTATGCCTGCCGGGCGGGCACGACTGGGGCGCTCAATGACGGTACAATGAACATTACAAACGATACTCCCTACGTGCGGTTAGACGCGTTGGGAAGGCACAGACTCAACGGCGGGTTTGTCGGCGGCACGGTTGAGCCTGCTAGAGATTGCACCACAGCGAACGGCACGATGGCGGTGGGGTCGTACGCGCCGAATATGTGGGGACTGTACGACATGCACGGCAACGTGTTTGAATGGTGCCTGGACTGGCACACGGATAATATCGGGACAGCGGCAGCCGAGGATCCCAAAGGTCTGGAAACGCCGCTGGGCGGCTCACCTAACTCGCTGCGGGGCGGGAGTTGGTTTGCAGGCGCGGAGTACTGTCGTTCGGCGAGTCGTGGTGCCGATGGCGGGCGAGACATCCGACACGGCAGCTATGGCTTCCGCCTTGTGCGGAACCTGCCGTAGCGCGATAGTGCCCCCATGAGAGAGGGTGAGTTTGTCGGGTGCGCGGCGCATGGGCGGTTCTTGCGGCAGGCGCGGGCGCGGTCGGCTGTTCGGTCGACACAGAGATGACCGAAGTACCCCGTAAGCAGAAGTTACACAGTAAACCAGATGACGTTATTAATAAAGTTTGCGCGAGGATTTGCGCTTTAACAGAAAGGTAACACAGATGAAACGCATGATAAACAGGGCGGTCCTTGCGGCTGCGGCGGCCTTTATGGCTACAGGCGCGGCGTATGCCGCTGCGCCGTCGATAAGCAATGTGGTGATGACGCAACAAGAGGGTTCGCGCATCGTAAAGATCACGTACGATCTGGCCAATGAGGCTGCGATCGTGACACTGGGCATTGAGACCAATAACGTGGCAATACCCGACGGGGCTGTGACACGCCTGACGGGCGACGTGTGCAAGGTGGTTCAGCCGGGAAGCCGCACCATCACTTGGAACGCGGGTGCGGACTGGCCCGAGAACCTGACCCAAGTCGCTCGAGCGAAGGTTGTCGCGTGGACCACTAATGCGCCACCGCTTTACTGTGCGGTGGATGTTGTCGGCGGCACAAGCGCGGCGGACTATCCGGTTTATTACTACGTCAGTGCTGAGGCGGTACCAGAGGGAGTGACCAATGACCTTTACAAGACCACTCGTATCCTAATGCGGCAGATCCCGGCGACGGGCGCGGGTGGCTTTGAGATGGGCTCACCAGAAGGCGAGACTGGCCGCAACAACGCAAGAGAAGCCAAGCATACTGTAGTGTTGACCAAAGCGTTTTACGCTGGGGTTTACGAGGTCACCCAAAGCCAGTGGCAGCAGGTGATGGGCGATGTGCAACCGTGGCCATCCTGGCTGAACAACAATGACTATAGGCTCACTCGCCCTGTTGAGGATGTGTCGTACTACGAAATCCGCGAGAACAACGATAACACTGCTATGGAGACAAGCTGGCCGCAGTCCGACGCTGTCGCTGCTGGATCTTTCATGGGGCGTTTGCGGAGCAAGACTGTTTTGGGTGGCTTCGACTTACCGACTGAAGCGCAGTGGGAGTACGCCTGCCGGGCGGGCAAGACTGGGGCGCTCAATGACGGTACAGTGAATATTACAAACGTTACTTCCGACGCGCAGTTGGGCGCGCTGGGGCGGTACAAGTTCAACGGTGGGTATGTCGACGGCACGGTTGAGCCTGCTAGAGATTGCACCACAGCAAACGCCTCGGCGGCGGTGGGGTCGTACGCGCCGAATATGTGGGGACTGTACGACATGCACGGCAACGTGTTTGAATGGTGCCTGGACTGGCACACGGATAATATCGGGACAGCGGCAGCCGAGGATCCAGTAGGTCTGGAAGTGCCACTGGAAGGCTCACCTAACTCGTTGCGGGGCGGGAGTTGGTTTGCAGGCGCGGAGTACTGTCGTTCGGCGAATCGTGGTGCCGATGGTGGGCGGTGGGTCCGGCACAGCAGCTACGGCTTCCGCCTTGTAAGGAACCTGCCGTAGCGCGATAGTGCCTTTCAATGATAGAGGGAGAGTTTGGCGCGTACGCGGCGCATGGGCGGTTCATGCGGCAGGCGCGGCGGTTTGCTGTGAAGTTATTCAGAGTGAAGCAAGCATTATGTAGAAGGAGCCTCGCTGTCGGACTTAGTGGAAGTCCGGCAGCCTACTAGCCGGATAATCCACGGCGTTTTATGGGATTTATGAATTTTTTGTTGTTGTACTTGGAAGGATAAGATGATGTTATTTATTACAGGGGATATTTGAGTAATTATGGAATAAAAGTAACAAAGATGCTTATTATGTTAATTTGGATTGTCTTTATAGTTTCGACGTTTGCAATATTTACGCCAACGGCTGTTTACGCCATGGACGTAAGCGTATTGAGTTATGGTGCTGTGGGCAACGGCACAACCAATGACAGAGTCGCCATACAAAATGCTATCGATGTTGTCTCTAATGCTGGAGGCGGCACGGTAAATCTTCCGGGCGGGAAAACATACCTCTCAGGAGAACTCACATTAAAGGACAATGTGGTATTGAACATCAATTCTGGTGCCATATTGAAAAAAAGCAATAATGCGGCTCATTATGCGCATACAGCTGAATATGGTCGATGGATTGGCGGTATTGCCTGGAATCAATATTTGTACAAAAACTATCCCTTGATCTATGCAGGAAGTGGCACACATAATATCACTGTCACAGGGTCAGGAACTGTTGATCTCAATTGGAGTGGCGACGATAGTACGAACATTCAGTTGTGCGGAATAGGCTTTTACAGAGTTCGCAATTATACAATATCAGATGTTACGCTTAGTAATGCATCTGGATATTACATTGCACTTCACACCTGAGGTTGCTTAGACGCTAAGCCTCTGTAAAGTGTTTATGTGCAATAATTTAACTCTTGAAACAGGCGAATATCAGCCCTTAGAGGTCGATTTTTGGCTAAAAAATTAGGTTTTAAGTGGTTCATATGGAAATCTTTTCATTACGCCAGCCGCTCCATCAACTCAGCATGTGAAAGGGCTGACACCTTTCCCTCATCAATTTCAGCTTCACGCTGCGATGCAAGTGATACAGCTTTTTCATCGCTAATATCAGAAAGAAATGTATGCGATTCTCCTAAACTGTCCCAGATTGCCTCGGCAAGACTAGCACGCTCCTTAGGAGGTAGAGTGACAGCCTCCTTGTATATTTTCTCCACAGTAATTTGCATGACTATCTCTTAAATAAATTGTAATTATATCTCATCAACGATCAACAGTCAATATCGGGGCCAACATATCCAGCAATTCTAATTTTGATTTTTTTTAGTTTGTTGTTGTATAGGGCATGATTCATGCTCTATAATACAAGCATGAATAACAAGAAAGTTTCACTCTTCGAAAAACGCGACGCGCTATTA
>Ga0265294_10009215_pt1 | contig 11415 bp, 10 predicted proteins | sample MunlanPumphouse3_FD_192504 | JGI IMG/M metagenome (GOLD analysis project Ga0265294, IMG submission 192504) | Groundwater microbial communities from a municipal landfill in Southern Ontario, Canada - Pumphouse #3 | ecosystem: Environmental > Aquatic > Deep subsurface > Groundwater | place...
TGTAATGGCTATTTCTTCAGCAAATAATGTAATTTTTATTGATGAAATACCATTTATGCATTTATTGGAAAGTGACTTTATGTTACCATCATGGATGTCAGTTGGCGGAGTTTGGATGCGGCAAACAGAGTTAAAAAACTAACATCTTTCTAATTTTTAGTTTTTTGTGTATAATTATTAGTGGAGGGGGGATCTCTCCAAATTATTACTATCATGTTCCCAGACATTATTAGGAGGCTAATATTAATAATTCAATAAAAAAAAACAAGCCGGGAATTACTCTTCCAGAAATAATTGTAGCCACACTTATATTGTGCTTAGCGATGATTCCTATTGCCGGCCTTATGGGTTACGGCGGTAAAGCCACCCTTAAAGATGCAAGGCGAATTACGGCAATACAAATGCTGGATAAAACCATGCGCAGTTTGCTTTCAGAGCCCTTTAACGAAATTCCTATCGGCAATAACATTGTTAAATCGTTTAATAACATTACATTAGGAGACGTTTCAGTCCCAAATGGTGTTGTTTATTCAGTAAAACTGACTTCTCAACATATTAACACAGCTTTTGATTATAAAACCGTAAACGTTCATACCGAGAAATTTAACGATACTAATCCCTTATCAACCGACTTTGGTTCGGATGAGACATTAACCTTAAACGACAGCGTTCTGAAGCTTTCATTAACCGTTTCATGGACAGAAGAAAAAAGCAAAGAAGTGCAGGTTTCTGCTATAACTTTTCGAGCTAATTTTTCACGAAGAACTATATGAAGCATATTACCTCAAAAAACGGAATGGCATTAGTTTTGGCAATGACATTAACAATGGCTCTGCTGATACTGGGGTCTTCTTACCTTAAATCAATCTCACAGCGTTCAAATAGCAACACCATAGAATTAGGCACCATACAAGCAGATTTACTGGCTGAGGGAATAACCCAGATTGCCATGCTTAAACTTAAAGAATTGCCCGGCCCTCTTTATTACGCTGCCCTTTGCAAAGCAAAAGGAAACGGTACCGAAGCCCTTAAAACTTATAACGGCGACTCTGTTCTCAACGGGTCAATCAAAGACGAATTTATCGCTCAATATTCAACGAGCTTTGCCATGTTGCCATCTAAATTGTACGAAGACATGAATGCTAAAATCACTGTTGTTCTTAATTTAAGCCGTCCTGACGGGCGAGCTTACGAAAAAAAAATTGAAAGGACTGTTTCAGGTGCGAGAAAACTGTCGGTTAAATAATAAAGTTGCCTTTACGCTTGTAGAAATACTTATTGCCTCAGGATTGCTGGCATTATTTATTACGGGCGCTTTCACTTTATACAGATCAGGGTCTAAGCATTTCATAGTAGGCTCTTGGCGAGCAGAAGAACAAAAAATAATTCAAACCCTCTCTTCTGTTCTCTCAAAAGATCTTTCTCAGGCTTCGTCTGACTTGTTTTCCATATCTGCGGACGGTAACTGCAACTCATTATTAAACACACCCATATACATCAACAAAAAAATGTATTCAAAAGATAGCACGCCTAAATTTATGAATGTAAGCGAAAACAAATGGCAGTGCCTCCTTGCATTTTCTGTTTCTCACCCCCACATAGAGGCATCTGTATTTAATTCCGAAACAATCGGAACTTGGTCAGGAATAACACTATGGGGAAAAGAAGGCAAAATCAGATATCAAAGAACAGCCGACCCCAAAGCCTTTTCTTCTGAACCCAGCAATCTACCTGCAACCATCATTGGCTTTCCCAGTGCTCCAATGTTAGCTTCAGGACAACGATTCAACCCGAATCCAAACAATAACAGAACGCACACCTATAAAACTTCAATCGAAGAAATTGCCGTAATTGCGAAAGGTGAAAACACAGAAGCACCTGATTCACTCGAGTTTATTATTAAAAGTATAAGAAGGGAGAACGACAAAAAGACCGAATCTGAAGTCACGCAAAACATTTTGGTGAAATTAGCTTCGCAAACTGCTACAATAGAATTTTAGAGGTATCTTGTCATGAAGAATAAACTGTTTTTTATTATCTTTCATTTATTTGTCATCACAAACACAGCTTCACTCTTATTTGCCGCTGAAACTGTATTCGGCTATGTAAACTGCGAAAATCTTATCAGACTTCACCCTTTGATGAAGCAATATGACCCTGCAACGAAAAGATTTATAAACACAGCCTCTGAACCTAGGCCTTCTGAAGAGCCTGCAGCCTTTATCAAAAGATTGTCAGAAGAACAAAAGAAAATTGCAACTTTAATAAACCAACTTGATGCCGAATACGGACAAAAAATATCAGGAAAAAGCTTAGCTGCACAAAAACTATGGTGGGTTTTCTGGAAACGTCGTGAAAGTTTCAAAGTTCAGTATGATCTAATTTCAGAGGCAATCAGCCAAGCACGATTACATGGCGACTTTTTTTTGAACACTCCCTCACCCTGGACTATGTTCCCCGTTCTCAAAGCTGTCTCAAATTCGATCAATGACGCCTTAGAGCATTTAAGAGCAAATAAAAAACTTCAAATCATCTTGGACACTTCTGTTTTTCTTCCATTCAGCAGCAACTTCATTCAGTCGGACGACTTTGTTGCGAACCGCCATCACGATTTATGGCAGGGGAAAACTGTAAGCAAAAACGAACTTTTTTACACATCGTTAGCCATTAAAGAATCAATTGTCAAAAATTTTCCCGCATTGAGTCATAAACCTTTTTTGGCCGGAGCGACAGATTTAACTAAAGAATCAGAAATGCTTTTACAAACTATAACACTTAGATCTCCTTATCTCAAAGAATTAAAAGAGGATTTGAAAGAAGAATGAACATGAAGAGGTTATTTACTGTATTTGTTGTCACATTTTATTATTTAATCCTTTCTAACGCGCCGCTGTTTTCAGCTCCTGCAATGTATTCGGTTGATTATAAACTTATAATAGCCCTACACCCACAAATGGGAAATTACGACATGGTCATGGGAAGACATTTGCGCAACGACATTGATTTTTCAGATTACAATGTAAAGGCTCGCGTAAATGCCGAAATAGCCAAACTTAGCATCGTAGCACAAAAGAAATCGGACGTTCTTATGAGTAAAATACTTAAATTAGAAAATAAAATCGCCCAAATGGAAGATAGCTACTCGAAACCAACTGATTACATACCTACTACAAAGAATTTTGCAGGAGACAACACGAGAAAAAGTCGTAATAGACGTATTGAAAATATGAAGAGCGAGCTTAAAAAACTAAATGAAGAAAACATTAAAATTTGGGACGATGTAATGAACCCAATGTATTATACACGCGAACAATCTAATAACATAACTAACAGAGTTTTAAACGAAATCGATTTAGTTTTAAATGATATTTCGAATCAAAAAGGCGGAGCTTTAATTATAGATAGCGACTATCAGGCAATTCAAACAGCTCCGACCAAAATCGGAGGGGTCCCGGCTATCGGTGCCGACCCCTTGACCATCAAGCTTTATCAAAGCTTGATAAGCGCAAATGTGGTACCGGAATTGCCCGGCGTGTATAAAACCGACCCTGAGCTTGCACAATATGCTTCTTTTGCAAGAAAAGACCTAGAAGAAAGTTTCGATAAAAATGTATCAACACAAATATCGAAAAGCCCTCTTTTTGCAAACGTCCCCGGCGTAAGAGGTCGCCTTGTATTAGTTGGTAGCTCTGACTTTGATCTGACTCTTGAAGTTGTCGAAAAAATATTTATAAAGCATGGGATAAGAAATGATGTGGCGACCAGAATTCTTAACCAAATTAAATAAATAGGGATTAATATCATGAAAAAAAACTTACTAATGGCATTACTGTTTTCTGTGTTTTGCACATCTTCTTGTCTTTTTGCTCAAGCCGTACAATATAAAAGAAACGGCGAATGTTATCTCTTAATAGGACATGATAACGCTCTTTACAGAGGGGTTTACAGATTAAACAATCCATCAGGGGAAGGAGACGGCAACCCTGTTGGACAAAAACTATTCGATCCGCAAGCTTCATACGGCATATATGTCGATTTAGACAGACAAATTTTTACTTTTTCACAAAACACAGAGCCCACGTATTCATATAATTCCGACTGGACGCTGAAACGTCTGTTAAAAGAGCCCGATGGAATAGGATTATGGGGTGCTCACTGCGACACAAGAAAAGCCTATCATGTTCCTACCGAAAACAAAACATACAACGAAGCCGGAAAACCCATTTACACTACTGTGGGGCCAATGGGCAACGGAGAAGATCCAACATCCTTGGATCCAGTAAACGTTTCTTGGAACTGGTCAGGAGTAGTAAAGCCGGAAATCAAAGAAGCCAAGAGATGGTATTTCAAAAAAATCGCACATTACTGTTGCGACTGCGAAATCACAAGTGGTCTGAACGACGGTTATTGGTGTTATTTTGTTGACGTTGATGCGCAAGGTTACGGCATTGTTCCTAATGGCGCGTGGTGGCAATCAAGAGATCCCGACCCTCCCGGACGCCCCGGCAATGTCTTCTACTGGGACAGATCAGAAAGAAAGCACACTTTTTACGACTTAAACTACTGGAAAAAGTCTTTTGGCGTTTGGTCGGCTTCAAACAATGTTATCAGCAAGCTTTATCGTGCAAAAGTAGGAACAATATACGACGAAATAGTAAAGAGATCACAGATATCTGCCTGTCTTAATTATTGCTGCGTTAACGGAAGCAAGGCCAACTCTTTTGAAGCTCAACCAAAATTTGTTTCTCTTGCCATGTCTCCTTTTGGCAGAACTTATCTTTATTCAAGAACCCAAACAAGCACCACAGACGGGAAAATTGAAATGGGCGGCATTGAAGTAAGCCCGACTTCTCCGAATGTAATAGGCTTTATCAATGATCTGTCTACTCAATGGGTGGGCGTTTCAACAAAAAGCAAGTCGGAAGACTACATATACTTGTTGGGAACTCGAACAATCAAAAGTTGGCTTGATGACTATAATATAAAGGTTCCCAATCTTGCCATTACTTCGGTTGCGGTCTCAGACCAATGGTGGCTTGACGGAGGGATAATCTACGCCTACGATAAAGCTGACGGAGCCGCATATCAATTTGTTCGCGATGATAAAAGCGGGACAGGCAAATGTAAGAGCCGACCGACCAAAATAAGTCTTGGCAGTAACATAGACGCTATCGGTGCCGATGGTGATGGCAACCTCTACTTCACAAAAACGAATATGATGCCAGCCTCAACAGCCGGGTTAAGCTGGTCACACGCCTACAGATATGCTGTAACAAGTAATTATAGCGGTAGAATATATGGCTATGTATATTACAAACAACAAGTTTATAAAACAGCTTACTGCCAAGAATTTGGCGCGAGCTCTTGTTATCAGCTTGGAACGCAAATAAATATAGGCAACAATGAATACAGAAGGTATTTTTCTATATCAACTACTGATTTCGGTTCCCTTCCTTGTGAAAGCACAAACATAACTGCTATCCAAGGCAAACCCCTCGTTTGGAGCGGTGGATTTGAAGCAGTCGGCACCAAAGTTTCTGATCCCAAACTAACTCAGCTCGGAGTTATCAATGTTGCCCGCCCACCAACTATGGTTACACCGAACTCTCAATTAGCTTTGGTTGACATAGTCGGGATAGAAGACTCTAATCCGGCGTTTAAATTTGCCACAGACGAAGTCAAACAAGGCATGTACACTTTCAGAATCGAAAACGCCCCATACTGGTCCGGCAGAAACAATATTGCTGTTCCCGGCAAAACTGAGTGGGAAGGCGATCGAAACAACAACGGCACAGAGGGCGGCTTTGTCTCTTCCCTTATGAACACTTCCGCCTCGGTAAACACGTCACCGCAGGTTTTATACACTTGGAAAATTTATAAAATACAAGATGCATTCGGCAATGTTCCTGCAGATGCCTCAACGCCGGTTCGCGAATCGGCAACACCCACGAGCAGCCCCAGAACTGACTACTATTTCAGATCAGGCACATACCAAATTATGTGCTCGGCGAAATTTAAATACTATGACTACAACTCACTGCCCTTTGGCTCTACTGTAAATGACATAAACGATGCCATAAGACCAAGCTCGGCAGACGGTAAAACCATGCTTACCGCATTATCAGCTCCGATAGACCCCGCGATCAACGATGCAAATTTTCCCGGGTTACAGCCCATTCCGGCAAATACAGCCTGCACAGTCTTAAAAGTTAACCGACAATCGCCGCCTCCTTCGGGAAAGGCCGTAGACATTCAATTGCTTTCCGGCGCAACTTGGAAAGACCCAAGCTTAAACGGATCAGTTAAATATCATGTCGTCAACGAAAAACAATCATATAATTGGCGTCTTAAGGGCGATCCCTCCGATCCTCCCGGCTCATATTTACACAACCTCTATAATTTACCCAATATTACAAACAGCAATATGATACCAGGCTCTTTAATGTGGGTTGATTCGATGCCTGTTCAATACGAATGGACTCTTAATCTGACCCTGCCTGACGGTAGCTCTTATCCGGCACAAGAAGTCTCTAAAAACAGCTATTCTCAAAGCGATGTGGCAATAGCTCTTAAGCAAGACTTTCCAACCGACCCTGTAATGGGAGAACTGACCTGTAAGGCATTCAGAAAATGGATATATGAAGAAAACATTTATAGCGACGACGGAGAATATATAAAAACAGAATTTGTCGAAGGAAAAGTTGAATATAACGGCTCGGTAAAAGTTTTGGTTATTGACAAAACTCCACCAAAAATTGTTCAAATCAACGGCATAAGCTTTGACGGCAGCAATCCGTTAAATCCGATTTATTTAGGTGAAACCGGGCAGCCTGTAATCAATTCAACATTGAGTTATAACACTTTCACCAACCCAACAGAGTTTACAGTGTTAGTCGAAGACAATAATATTTATGCAAACATGAACAATCTCGCCGAAGTTGCTCCCTCGGCAAGACTGCACGACAGGGGTGTTAATCAATCAGCAACAATGTTTTTCGAACGAACATCAGCGAAGACCATATTTCCTGCAATAGGCTTTGTTCCGGGCGGCACCAACAACTCAGACACCTGTTATTATTCGAGTCCGGGGGTAACTATACTGGCTGATGGTTTAGTTAAAGACGGCGTTTACATGATAAAACGAGAGCCCATTAAATGGAAAACCGGCGATATCAGCAGTTATGTTAAATACACATTCAGAGTCTCTGATTGGAAGCATCTTCAACCGGGAACCGACAGCGATTTACTTCAGTCACCGACCCGCTGGCCCACTGATTTTGCCAACAACTGCTCTTCGTATGAAAATTCAGGGGCTCTTGGCGTAAAACATCAGGGATATGCGGTTATGTTCCAAGCTATAGACAGTTCCGGCCATAAAACTCTCAGAACCCATATCGGAAACGTTTGGATAAAAGACTCACTTGCTCCGATAGTAAGCGCGACTGTCAGAGATTACGCCGGCACCTTTGAAGAACAGCAACCCTACGGGCTTAACAGTTTTTTCAAAAGCGGTAAAATATCCTACGGCCTGCTTTCTACTGCCAGCAATTGGTATGTTGCCTCAAACTTTAAGTATGCGGGTATGACTTCTTTATTGGGTATCCCCTCGGCAATAGGCGAGAGCGCAGATAAGAATTTGCTATATTCTTCGCACCCGCCATTGATTCAGGAGGGAACGGAAGTGTTTATAAAAACCGTTGCATCAGACAACATATCTGTTCCGAACCAAGCGGACACAGGCATTCCTTCTGCAAAAGTAACTGGCCCGGCGGGGCTTTACATGAGAGAAGGGGCTAAACAACTTGGTGGAGGCAGCAGCGGAATAACTTCAATTAAAGACAAAGAACTCAGGTTGATGCTGCAAGAATCCGGCGTTTATAAGGTTACACTAACCGCCGAAGACAATGCAAAAGACTTTTCAGGAAAGTCTGCTCCCAATAAAAGGACAGTTGAATTCGGCATAATTGTTGCGCCTTCTTCTATGAACATAAGAGCCATTGACAAGCTTAACACGCAATTCTGAGTGTACTGAATGAAAATAAAAACACTGTTTTTGGCAACAATTATTATTTTTGGTTTTATTTCTGAATGTTTCGGCTGCTCCGAATACATTCATTATTGGCGTCCTATAAAAGAAATAAGAGAAAACATATGTTCTGCCGAAGGGTTGCGACTTTTCTTAGATGATTTGACGCTTAACAAAATTAAACTACCCACTGATGAAAAGGTATATATATCTATAAGCCATGATTCTTCTATAAGTGAAGATTTCAAAGAAAATATCTCAAAATCGGTAAGTCTTCTTAATAATAAAAACATCTCAATGTCAGCTGGAAGATCTCTGTTTTCGACTCAAGATTCACCCGCAACAACCATTTGGCTTGATTTTGTCAAACCCGAAAAGGTTACTTATTTTTGGCGTGACGAAAACAAGCCGCCTCTTGCCATGTTTCGATATGGTGAATTAGAAACCTCTCAAATACGTGTAATGGCTATTTCTTCAGCAAATAATGTAATTTTTATTGATGAAATACCATTTATGCATTTATTGGAAAGTGACTTTATGTTACCATCATGGATGTCAGTTGGCGGAGTTTGGATGCGGCGGGTTTCTTTAAAAGTTCTTGAAATGAAACAAAGACACGAGTGGACCATAATGGTTCCGAGCGACCCCGAAAGTGTAAACGCTGTTCCCACAGATATAAAGCGTTTTTACTACGACACAGAAGCAAACTCTAACGTAAAGATAATAAGTAATTTTTGATCAGGGATAATAAATGATAGCTCCTATTTTTACCAGTTTGCGACCGAAGCAATGGACAAAGAATTTAATTTTGTTTGTTGCTTTGCTTTTTTCGGAAAAAGGTCTTGTTTTTTCGTATCAGGCATGGATACTTGCGTTAGCCGGATTTGTGACATTTTGCGGTTTAAGCGGGAGCGTTTATATATTAAACGATTTGGCAGACCTCGAAGAAGACAGATTGCATCCTGTTAAGCGCAATCGCCCCTTGCCTTCTGGGGATTTGTCGATAACCGAAGCCAAATCTGCTTTGATAATAATATTATTACTCAGTTTATTGGCTTCTTGGAAACTTTCGGGATTGTTTTTTTCGTTAGCCATGACTTATTTTATGATGAATTTAGCTTACAGTTTCAAGCTAAAAAAGGTTGTCATACTTGATGTAATGTGCATTGCCATAGGCTTTGTGCTTAGAGCTACCGCAGGTGTAGGCGCACTTAAAAGCTTAGAGCCCCAAATATATATTTCTCATTGGCTTGTTATATCAACACTTATGTTAGCAATGTTTTTGGCGCTGGTAAAACGAAGGCAAGAAATAAAAAACCACGAAGAAAATGCAGTGAAACAAAGAAATATTCTTGCCCATTACTCGCTTGCATATATAGACCAAATGACCTCTATATTGGCGACAATGGCGCTTATCACCTACACGTTTTACACCGTCAGCCCCGAAACTATAGCAAAATTCGGAACAGACAAACTTGTTTATACCGTTCCTATCGTTCTTTATGGATTTTTGAGATATCTGTATCTCACTCACATACGAGAAATCGGCGAAAACCCGTCAGAAATAGCGTTAACCGACAGACCGTTGCAAATTTGCGTCGTGCTGTGGGCTTTACTTGCGGTCAGCACCATTCATAGCACCCGTCTGACTGCTATTATCAGCGAGTTGTTTCAATAAATCACTTACAAGAATTAACAAACCAGCTAAAAAGTGCTCGGCTACATGCGTCAGCACTAAAGGTTTCTTCGGGGTGCCATTGAACGCCTATTATTGCAGAATCCGCGCCCTCGTATTCCATGGCTTCGACTATGCCGTCAAAAGCCTTTGCACAAACAGAAAAACCCTCGGGCAAAGTTATTACGGCCTGATGATGAAATGAATTAACCCGCACTTCGCATGACTCGGGCTTGAGAATTTTTTGCAGCAAAGAACCTTCTTTTATAGCGATTTTATGTGAAGCATACCATCTTGGCGATTTTTGCGAATGCTGCACTTTTTCGATTTTTGAAATATCCTGACTGACTTTTCCGCCCAAAGCAACCGCCAATAATTGGATGCCACGACAAATTCCGAGCATATTAATATTTTTTGTCTTTGCCGCTTTTGCCAGAGCAATTTCAAAAGCATCTCTAAAAGGGTTAATCTGCCCCAACTCCGGAATTGGATCTTCACCTTGATATTTGGGGTCGATATCTTCTCCGCCGGCAAAAATTATGCCGTCAACCATATTCATATATGTATTTATATGCTCTGCATGCAAGCAGTCAATTTCAAACTCAGACAATTTGGGAGATATGTAAGGCGCCGGCAATAACACGGCGATTCCGCCGGACTGTTGAATCGCGTGGTAGTATTTTCTGGAAACATAGGTTCTGATACGCATTTCATTGTCTCTCGCGGCACAGTCTGAATACGCTATACCAATAACAGGTGCAGTTTGATTGCTCATTAAAAATTCCCTTTTCTCGACGGATCGAAAATGTCTCTCAACTCATCGCCCAGAATATTAAAAATAATAACCAAAAAAGCTATACAGGCGCCCGGGTAAAATACCAAGCCCGGAAATCGCAACATGTAATCTTTGCCGGTTGCCACCATACCGCCCCAAGTGGGCAATGCGGGGTCAACCCCCAGCCCCAAGAAACTCAAACTTGCCTCAGAAAGCACGGCAGTCGCGATTCCCATGGTAAAAATAACCGTTATGAGCGGCAAGCAATTTGGCAATATGTGGGTTAATATGATTCTTAGGTGGCTTGCTCCAAGTGTTCTGGCGGCTACTACGTATTCTGCCGATCTGAGCTCCAACGTTGCCGCTCTGATTATTCTTGCCATTTCTGCCCAACCGACTATAGCTATTGCAAAAATGACAGTTCCCATGCCGCTTCCCATGGCCATAGATACGGCTATCGAAAGCAAAAGGCTCGGGAACGCCAAAAACATATCAACCACGCGCATTAAAAGCCAATCAATTTTACCGCCAAAGTAACCGGCGCACATGCCGACGGAAAGCCCTATAATCAGCGCCGCAAAACGTGAGGCGAAGCCTATAAGCAAAGAAAGCCTCGCTCCGTAAATCAGTCTCGATAAAAAGCACTGCCCCATTTGGTCGCAACCCATGGGGTAACCGTCTAATTCTTTCAATATTCTTTCAGGTGAAGTGTCCATCGGGTTGTTAGGAGCAATTAACGGGGCCAACAATGCAATAACAAGCACAATGATCATACCTGCTAAGCTTAACCACCCCGGCATCGTCATACGTTTCAACAAAGTTTTCATTTTGCAAGCTTTCCGAGCATTTCATCCCGAACTTTGGGATTTATCCAAGCATAGAACAAATCAATAAAAAGATTCACCCCGATAAACACTATGGCTCCCAGTAATACCACGC
>Ga0265294_10009216_pt1 | contig 11414 bp, 10 predicted proteins | sample MunlanPumphouse3_FD_192504 | JGI IMG/M metagenome (GOLD analysis project Ga0265294, IMG submission 192504) | Groundwater microbial communities from a municipal landfill in Southern Ontario, Canada - Pumphouse #3 | ecosystem: Environmental > Aquatic > Deep subsurface > Groundwater | place...
CGCCGCGCGCGACCTTGGGGCAGATGCGGTCGTGAACATCAGGTTCACGACGTCCCAGACGATGGCAACGGCGGCGGAGCTCCTGGCCTACGGGACGGCGGTGAGGCTCGTCCCGAAGAAGTAAGGGTTTTGGGTTTTTTGGGCAGATACACTGCCTCTTTTTTGGTTACATCTCGAGGTCGTCCCCAAATCCCTCAGCCGGGGAGGGGGACACCCAATTGGCGCTAACGTTCGGTATGGGGATTCACGAAGATACCGCTCAATTCAGGAGACGAACGTCGGTTTCGGGTATTATTGACCGCAGACCGGTCAATAGTCCACCTCCTTGGGAAACGGTCTTGATCATTGTCGATGGGCAATCAGCGAGAGCCCGACCGGTTCGCACCAGAAGTTCATCGTGCCCGGGCTGGGTTTGCCCCTTGGTATCGCCACGTACTGCCCCCGCCCCCGGTAGGGGCGGCGGGTGGGGTGGGTGACGAGTAGTACGGAACACTGCGAGTTGGAGACAGGGGAGGGGCGCATGCCCCCTCGCACCTATCGGTGCTCAAAAGCCGCTCTCGCTCGCACTTCCCGCGAGCCGCCTCCCCCAATGGCGATACTCGATGTAATTGATAAAAATCTGAGGTCAAACGCCTCAAAACGTGAGTCCCAGGGAATAGAACCCCCTGGACTTGCTTATTCTCCCAGTTTCTTCGTCTTCCGGACCCTGACCGCCACACCGCGCTTTGACCGGAGCATCTCGTCCGCCCCCATCATCGCCCGCCCGGTTGCGAGCGCGAGCGGTCCTTCCACGAGCACCTCGTCGCCCTCCCGTATCCGGGGGTCACAGTCCACGATCCCGGGGGCGAGGACATCACCCTGCGGCACGAACGCATCGATCCTGACCCGGTAGCCCTCAGGGATCATCTTCCAGCCCTCAAACGTCGGGCGGAAGAGCCCGGTCCCCTCATCGATGCTGAAGAGCTGCTGCTTCCCGCGGAGGACCGCCATCTGCATGCTCCTGCCCCGGAGGGAGAGCCCCTTTGTGTTGATATCAGTCGCAAACTGCCAGGCGACCGTGCCCCGGATGGTATCGGTCTGCATCCGGCGTTCTCCTTCCAGAGCCCCGTCCAGTGCCGCAAGCGACTGCGGCGACGTCGGGTGGCCGCGGCAGGTCACCTCAAGATCAATGCCGCAGGCCTCCGCCGCCATCTCCGCGACGGTGAGCGCCCCGCCCTCAAGGTGGGCGATCACCCGGCTATAGGGGTGCGCGGCAAAGTAGCGGGCGAGGATATCGGCGATGAAGGCGCACTCCTCGTGGTCCCAGTAGCCGGTCACCGGCACATCGTAGTGGCCGGCCGGGTAGATCCGCTCCACTTCCCGGGGCACGAGGCCGAGGGGCGAGGTGACGATCAGTTCGTGCGCCCGCCGGTTCACCGTGTTCATAAAGAGCCGGTGGCTCTGGGAGAGCGAGTAGGGCTTCCGCGCCGAGCAGGGGAGGAGGACTGCAACGTCGGTCCGGGTCGGGACGAACCGCTCGATCACCCGGTCGGCGAACCGCCGGATCTCGGCCCGGTTCTGCGACTCGGCCGTGTTTGCCCCCATCGGCACCGCCCGCGCCACCGGAAGGGAGCGTTCCATACATTCGTAGTTCCGGTCGAGGAACCGGAGGATGCTCACCTGTGCGGCGCTCGCACGGCACCGCCCCTCCATCAGTTCCCTGAGCCTGCCGGCCTCAATGTAGTGCCGCACTAAAGCGATCTCGCGGTCGAGCGCCAGGCGGTTGTGCTGCACGAGGTCGCCGGCCCGGCAGCCCTCACACCCGCAGACCCCGGTCTCCATGACCGAGACAGGGAACTCGCCTTCAGGCAGGCAGAAGGTCCTCTGCGCTGATGCAAGGTCGACGGCGCGGTAATCGAAGAGATCGAAGCCTGAGTAGATGAGGAGGCAGGCGGTCGAGGGGAGCGCCGAGGCCGGGGCGTACCACGCGGTGTCAGGCGGGACGCTCTCCTTCAGGTCGGCAAGCCATCTTGCGTAGTTCCTTGGGTTGTTAAGCGCCGTGTGCCAGTTCGCGACCAGGGTGCAGTCGCCCGACTCCGACACCGGTGGGGCGAGCGGGTGGACGGCTATTGGCTGATCCCCCTCTCCCGGGGAGAAGTAGTCCCTGACGAACGCCTCCTCCGCAGAGAGCGGAACGTTTGAGAGCGCCCGCCTGCTGAGTGCGGGAAAGAGATCATTTGTATCGAGGGCGGCGGGGAGAGAGATGCTCCTCTTCCCGTCTTCGTAGGTGCTTATCCGTGCCAACCCATCACGCTTTTTCACCTCATACACGCTCATGGTACACCTCCGCGCCAGGAACCTCGTTGAGGACGAGTTGCGCCCACGCCTCGCTGCACCGGACGGCAAACCGGCTCTCCGTGTGCGTCTCCATCAGGGCGCGGATCCCGGCGCATCCTGAACGGACCATATCCTCGTCCCACTCCGGAACCTCACTCTGGCCGATCGGGAACGTCTCTGCGAGTTCTACAGGATACGGTCCGAAGGGCGGTTTGAAGTTCAGCACCGTATCAAACCCGGGGACCTCCCGGCCGTCAAACGAGACCAGCACCCGCTCTCCGATGGGAATACGGGGGACGACCTCATGGTACCGCAACACCTCCGTCCGCCGGCAACTCTCCGACCCGCAGTAGAAGAACCGGCGTTTGGAGACGTTGTCGTGGTGCTCGAGTTCGGTCGCGTGAGCGAGGAGTTTCCGGTAGCCGGCGAGCAGGCGCGGGTGGCTCCGGCACCGCTCGTCGACCAGCTCCCAGAGGGTCCCGTCCTGGACCGCCTGCCTGATGCGGGCGATCTCTGCAAGGGTGACGTAGAGGTTATGGAGGGCGAGCAGCCGCTCTCGGTCTTCGGACCGGCGGAGTTCGTCGGCGGTCATCGACCGGCAGACCTTACAGGGGCAGGGGAGTTCTGCAAGTTCGTCGATCTTGAAACTCCCGTGCGGGGTGATGTAGCGCCCTTCCCGGGCAAAGAGGGCGTATGCTGCCGAGTCGAAGAGGTCGCATCCCATCGCGACGGCGAGGGCGAACATCGACGGGTGGCCTGCACCGAAGAGGTGGACGGCGGTCGCCGGGGAGAGGCCGCGTTTGGCCGCAAGGACGACCTCTACCAGTTCCTGGTAACGGTAGTTCTCCATCAGCGGCACAACGGCGCCGACCGGGCAGAATGAGAACCCGAGATCCTGGACGGCGCGACCAGCCTCCTCGCGGAGGTCGGTGAAGATCCCGCCCTGCACCGGTCCTGCAAGGTTCGCGTCGGGGAAGAGTTCGCGGGCTTCCCGGATCCGGTCCATGGTGGTCGCGAGTTCCCGTGCTGCCCTCTCCCGGCCAGCGTCCGGCGGGGTGGGGATGTCCAGGGGGACGATGATGTCGCTTCCTATCGCCTGCTGAAACTCAAGCGTCTCCCGGTTGCTCACCTCGACCTCACCGTAGACCGAGAGCTGGAACGAGCCTGAGTCGGTCATGATGGTGCCGTCGAAGTCGAGGACACTGTGGAGTCCTTCCGCGAGCGCCTTATCGCAGAACTCTGTGCTCCGCCTGAAGATGTAGGCGTTCGTGATCAGGGCCTCGACTCCCATCTCCTGCATCTCGCGGGGGGTCACCAGGGGAAGGTGGGGGTTGACGACCGGGAGAAGCGCGGGCGTCCGGACCGTTCTGCCGTTCACCCTGAGTTTGCCGACCCTTCCAGCGATATCTTTGTGTATGACTTCAAAAGTGATTGCCATTCGGGTTAAACCGCCTTTTCGTCGAATATCTGCCCCTCAAAGACCTGTACGGTGACATCGTCACGCCTCCAGCACCCGGCCGGGAGTCCGGCCTTGAGGCAGGTCTGGTCAAGGAACTCAGTGCTGGTCCAGCCGTACTCCGCCGGGACCTGCGGGAGGAGGAGTCCTCCTCTCCCGAGGCCACTGACGATCAGGCCGTGCTTCCCGACCTCGACAGAGTTCGGGCGCTTTTCCGGCGGGCAGTCGAGCGGCCGGGGTTCTGTGAGCACCGTCACCTCGAGGTCGATATCGTCGAGTTCCCGCGGGGATACCGGCATGAACCGGGGGTCCTCGAGGGCTGCCGATACGGCCGCCTCGACGAGCGCCTCACCAAGCGGCATCCTGGGGTACGGGACGCCGATGCATCCGCGGAGATGCCCCTGCCGCTTGATCGTGACGAAGACGCCGCGTTTCTCCTGGAAGACCGGGGGGAGGTTTTGCAGCGCCATCCGTCCACCGTTTACGGCTTTCTCGATGCTGCTCCTTGCCAGGTCTACTGCCGTTCTGCCTTCTTCCGGGGTCAGCATTGCCATCAGAATGGATCGTGGGATATTGAATACTTTTAGTCTTTCTCTGGAAGAGAGGCGCCCGCGCCGGCCGCAAGGACCCTGACCGGCCCGGCGATCGTGCAGGGTCTGCTCCCCTCGGGGCGCACCTTGATGGTCAGGTCGTCGCCGGCAGGGACGGGACGGTCGAGGCAGAGCCGGACCGTGCATTCCTCCCCGGGTTCGAGGAGCGTGCTGCCGCCCACAGGCAGTGTTGCAGTCCACATCCCCAGCCCGGGGAGGAAGTCCCCTGACCGCGCGAGGATCTCGAGGTAGTCTCCTGCTATGACCGTCACGGTGACCTGGGAGAGGTCGATGGCCTCGCCCTCCCCTGTATGGGCGATGCGGAAGGTCAGGGTATCGATGCAGGTGCCGGCGGGTTCCGGGACCGAGAGGGAACCGGTGATCTCCCCGGCCAGCGCGATATGCGGCTCATCCGCGGCCAGGACCGGGTATGTGTCCATACCGGCCGCCGGCCCGCTGCCTATGGCGCCCGCCCCGAATGAGATGAGCGAGAAGAGCGTGGCGACGGTGATGAATGCCGCAAAGGTTGCTGCAAGCTCAAGGTGCGTACAGCCCTCACTTCCCCCCATGGTGATTACCTGAGGGTAAGACCGACCAAGAGTATATAAACCTATCCCGTTTGTACGGAAGCGCCCCCCGGTCTCGTCATCCGGGATGCCTGTGGGCCCAGGGGCATCATGCGGTTCTGCGCTGTATGTGCGGCCGGGTCGGTTCCGGCCAGCGGTGCAGGGGTTGCCCGGGCGGGGTGACCGCGGGTATATATTCCCTCCCGTGGATATTATATGGGAGAGGGAGAGTGCGGCCGACGGTGGCACATGCTTTGTGCTGCTGAGGAAAGTCCTCCCACCGGCCAGATACGCAGCCGCATGCAAGTGCGGGTGGCGAGAGTCACGGCAATGACACAGAAACGACACGGCCCGCCGTCAGTGATGAAACGACTGAGCCCCCGTTAACGGGGCGAGAAGCGCACTCGTTTGCGCAAGCAACTCGTTGAACGTAGCGGCGGGATACGATGAAACGGTGAATCCCTGCGGGTGCAAGCCAGAATAGGGCAGATGGATTGTCTGGTATCCGCCCAGGTATGGCGCGTAGCTGAATGCCGCACAGAACAGAAGGAGGCTTACTCCTCCCACTCCTTGCTAGCTTCTTCTTGAGACGTTCGTCTTTTATCCGCCCCTGGTAGTGGACCATTTCAGCTAAACTTCCATGAAAACCGCCCCGATTTGGCGAGTGCGGGGTCCTGGCTCTGTTTGTGCCCCGGATCCGGCTTCCTTACGGAGGGAGGGGGCAAGCCCCCATACGCGCTAACGTTCGGTATGGAGATTCACGAGAATGACGCTCGATTCAGGAGATGAGGGTCGGTTTTGGGTATTACTGGTTAGTCTGTGGTCATAGCCCTCCTTCTCCTCCTCGGGAAACTGTCTTGATCCCGGTCAGGGAGCATACGATGAGAGCCCGACCGGCTCGCTCCGAGAGGTTATCATGCCCCGGGCAGGGTTTGCCCCGGGTATCGCCCGGGCACCGCCCCCGCCCCCTCAGGGTGATGCCCACCACGGTCCACTGTCCGGGTGCGCCTGGGAAATCAGTCGCTTCCCTGTGTACAGCCTCTCGCTCTGCCCCATGAATGCTCCCGCGTGGCTGTCCGCGAGAGGCTGGTGATCGCTCCGACGTACCGCAAATTAAGGTGAAATAGTCCACTAGTGCATCGTGTCATCTTATTTTAGAAACTTCTGTCGCGTGTTGGGACGGGCACTCTGGTCTCACGCGGGAGTGCGCGAAGGTTGGTATAATCCCCTGCAACGCCCCTTCGCGTCTTCGCGTCTTCGCGTGAGGGGTAATAGAGAGTACCGAAGTCTCACGCGAAGACGCGAAGAGAGACGGGAGATCTCTACATTTAAGATGACAACAAGCCCTAGTAGGGCAAACGTATAAGTGAAAAAATTACCTATAGTAATAATATGGAGATACCCACCCCGGCCGAACTGCGGGAAAAGAGAATCCGTATGGGCTTAAAGCAGGCAGACGTGGCCCGTATGGCCGGAATCAGCCAGTCTATGGTCGCGCGGATCGAATCCGGCAGTGTGGACCCGAGGGTCAGCACGCTCGCGAGGATTGTGGAAGTCCTGCAGGCGGCGGAGCGCTCGGCGATCACGGCGGCCGATGTGATGACCTCACCTGTGTTCTCTGTCGCCCCTGATGAGCCCGTCAACCGCGCTGTCGAGATCATGGGCCAGAACAGCATCTCCCAGTTGCCCGTGCTCGAGAAGGGGGTGCCTGTAGGCTGCATATCGGAATCGGCGATCATGAACGCCATGGAAGAGGGGGGGTTCCACCAGACGCACCAGAAACTGGTACGGGACTGCATGGAGCCGGGTTTCCCGACGGTCCCCCCAACAGCACCCATCGATACGATTGTCCATCTCCTGCATCACAACCATGCGGTCCTGGTACTCGAGAGGGGGAAGGTGCGTGGTGTCATCACCAAACACGACCTGATATCGCTGCTAGCGTGAGACCTCTAGATCAGCGAGACAAGGTCCCGGAGGACCGCTGCGGGGTCGTCGGCTTTGACAACGCTTGACGCCAGCAGGACCCCGGAGGTTCCAAGGTCGACTGCTATTTTCACGCACTCACCTGACTGGATCCCCGCCCCGGTCAGGACTCTCACGTCCGGGTTCACGGCCCTGACTGCGTTGACGGAGCGCTCGATGATCCCGGGGTCGGCCTTCGAGACCGAGACCCCACTCCCGATCAGCTCCGGGGGCTCGATCGCCACGTAGTCGGGCCGGAGCGCTGCTGCGGCGGCACTGGTGGAGTCGTTGTTCGTGCAGACGACCGATTCAAGGCGGAGCCTCCGGGATGCCTGGACACAGGCGTCGATATCGGCCAGGGTGAGGCGGCGTTCGGAGTGGTTGATCAGGGTGCCGTGTGCGCCCGCCGCCCTGACCTCTTCAGGCAGAATATGGCCGGTATGGGCGCCGGGAGTGATCGCGTCGATATGCTGGGCATAGACCGGTATTGCATAGTGCTGGCTCATCGGGCGGATCTCGGTGAAGACCGGCGCGATGCCGATGACAACCCCGCTCTCTCTCCCCACGGTCTCGGCCGCAGCGGCGATCCGGTGAGCGTTTTGGCCCATACCCTCATGGTAGGTCTTCAGATTGACCAGAATCAACGGTGAAACCATATCCATCACGTCTGCCTGATAGGTTGCTCCTCCCTGTATTAACTCTGATGCAGGACGCTGTACACAATGCCGATGAGGCTGTGCCTCCCAGAGGATCAACTGATGAAGATCGAGAATCCGGCCGTCATTTCCTCATTTGAACCGATCTTGGGGCAATCTGTGGCTGGTACAAAAACTCTATGGGATGCAGAGCAGCCGCTGGACCAGGTACCTGTTCGCCCGGGTGAACCAGCTCCAGGCTGCCCACCTGGTGAAGCCCGGAGCCGGACTCTTCCTCTCTGTGGAATAGGGCGTTTTCATCAGTGCGACCTCTGCTCTGGGTGGATTTCGTGTGAAAGCAGTGCTGGTGCATCGACTCCAAATAACCAATACACTCACAAGAAGCGATGACCGATCGGGTTTCGCCCGATCTTGATACTCGCGCGTCCCGGGTCACGTCTGGGCAGTTTTCCCCTGGGTATCACCATGCACTGCCCCCGCCCCCTCAGGGGGCGGGGGAGGAGGCCGGAGGCCGGGCGGGGTGGGGGCGACGAGGAGGAACCTACGAGTTCCGCCCTGTGCGGGGGGGGGGCGAGCCCCCTCCCCGGTCCCCACCCCCCGGGTGATAACCACCACGGTCCCCTGTCCGTGTGAGGCGGGGAACAGTCCAGATCTGGTATCCGGGCTTCGTCAGATCCGGGTTTCAAGCAATTGACTGGGATTCAGCAAAGGTTGAGACTCTCCGGTACCACCATGAGTGCATTGCCCCCATGGTTGCGTTCGCGCCAATGGGGCGAGCTCCCTCCCCTACCCCCTTCCCTAAGGCGAAGAGTCACCACGGTCCACTGCCCGGGGAGAGCCCGGGGGAATCCACCCCACCGGGTGGGGACGAGCACCTGAACCCGAACGGGGGGTCAACTGAGTCTGATAATTCGGAATCGGTGTACCAGCACCCCACCGGCATCCTCAAGAACAGGTTAATATAGCGTAAAGTTTCAGGGGAGAGTATGGCCGCAAACAGGGAGGAGCAGCAGAACGTCATCGAGAAGGTCAGGGAAATCCTCTCGACCTACCACACCCGGGATGCCGTCCGCGAAGAACTGGAGTCGCTCGGCTTCGATGTCAGGGCGGAACATGGGGACGTCGTATCCCTGGAGAACACGCATGCTGAGATCTTTGTCCAGATCTTTGTAAACGACCGGGGCGATCTCTTCGACTCGCACGTCGTGACGTTCGATGAGCTCGAACTAAAACCACGGGCGAAAGACTGATCCTAAAAGCCCATCCCGTCGGGAGGATTCGCAGAAAAAGGGTGGTTTTCAGGCGAACATCTCGCCGTAGGTGGTGTGGAAATGGTGCTGGTCAAAATCAACCGAGAGTTTATCGATCGCCTTCATGAAATCCTCGTGACCGACCGTATCGTGCTCCATCCTGATGGCAAACATGCCCGCTTCCATGCATATCGCCCGGAGGTCTGCGCCGTTCTTGCCCTCAGTGAGCCGGGCCACCTCCGAGAGGTTGACATCCTCGCCAAGGTTCATGTTCTGGGTATGGATCTTTAGGATGGCGAGCCTTCCCTGATGGTCGGGGAGCGGTATCGCGATCATCCGGTCGAACCTGCCCGGGCGGAGAAGCGCACGGTCGAGGATGTCGATCCGGTTAGTCGCGGCGATGATCTTGACGTCGCCCCGGTTCTCGAACCCGTCCATCTCGGCCAGGAGCTGCATCAACGTCCTCTGGACCTCGCGGTCGCCCGACGTCGTCGAGTCATTCCGGTGCGCGCCGATCGCATCGATCTCGTCGATGAAGATGATCGAAGGCGACTTCTGCTTCGCAAGGTCGAAGAGTTCCCTGACCAGGCGTGCCCCCTCACCGATGTATTTCTGCACCAGCTCCGAGCCGACCACGCGGAGGAAGTGCGCGTTCGTATGGTGGGCCACCGCCCGCGCAAGCAGAGTCTTCCCCGTGCCGGGCGGCCCGTGGAGCAGCACACCCTTCGGTGGGGAGATCCCGACCTTCTCGAAGAGGTGCGGTTTGGTCAGGGGGAGCTCGACCGCTTCCCTGACCTCCTCAATCTGCGCCTCAAGCCCGCCGATGTTCTCGTAGGTCTCCTCCGGAGAATCAACCAGTTCCATACCGTAGATCTGCGCGTCGTAACTTGTGGGGAGCACATCCACGATGGCGAGGGACTGCTGATTGAGTGTGCACCGTACGCCGGGTTTGAGGAGATCAGGGTCGATAAGCTGCGATGTACGGACCAGGAACCGTGGCCCTGCGCTGCTTCGCACAATCACCCGGCTGTTGTCAATCACATCCGTTACCGTCCCGATCACGAGAGGAGGACTCCGGAGTTGTTCGATTTCACTCTTCAGTTTACGCAGTTCGCGTTCGTAGCGGATCTTCTGGGTCTCAATATATCGTTTCTCGGACTCCATCTGGCGAAACTGTTCGCGTAGCTCCAGGTTTCGGTTTTCGAGGTTAGTTATCCGTTCCAGGAGATACTGGTAGATGTCTTCACCGGTATCCTTCTCTGGTGCCTGCCGAGCGATATCTCCCATAGGTCTCCTCGATTAATTATATAGGTTAAAATGAATATAAAGTTGTTTGCGAGACTTATGCAGTGTGAACTATGCGGTGCTCCCATACAGGGATCACCGAAAACCATTCAGATCGAGGGTGCAGAACTCCGTGTCTGCGTCCGATGTGCGAAACACGGTACAGAAGTCCAGCAATCGCGACAGAGGGTTGTCCAGAAAAAAACGGGCATCGCTGTCACGCAGACCAGAAGAAGGCCGCGGGACGTCTTTGACATGATGGAGGGAGAGATCGTCGAAGACTACGCCGACCGGATTCGTGTCGCCCGGGAAGAGAAGGAATGGTCCACCCTTGACCTTGCACAGGAAGTTAAGGAACGTGAGGTCCTGATCAAGAAGATCGAGAAGGGTGATCTCATCCCCGAAGACGATCTCCGGCGAAAACTTGAGAAAGCACTCGATATCAGGCTGATCGATTCAGCCGAAGATACCACTTCCACCGGCGGGCCGGGACGGGTGACCATGACCATCGGCGACGTCATAGCGTTTCGGAAGGGCCGGAAGTAGGGCCTTCCCCATACTTTTTTCCCCATGAAACGCTCATGAGGCTGCACAACGAGCCTCATCCCCGGGACTGTGGTTGGCATCGCGCCGGGGCCGGGGACCTTCTGTCCCCCCAGACCGGCGAGGAATCCAAGGAAGCGCGCACGCGGGTTTCATGGGGGCCGGGCTGACCCTGGATTTCCATCTCGCGCAACCTCCCGGCATCTTTTTATATAAGGACGCGTAACGATATACGCAATGCAGGGTGAATGTTTTTTCGCCGGTGACTGCTTTTACCTCGGTTAACGGAGTGGCCGCCCTCGCAGAAGCAACACGTCAGTTCTTAACCGCCGGTATCCGTGACTGCGGAGCGGCAGCGTTCTATCGCTATTTTACCCGGTTTTAAACCATCCCGGAGACTGTATTCACTCGAAGATCCGGGGGAGATTGTGGTTATGAGAGGAAAAGAGATTCGTCTGGAACGTATTATGGATCGGAATACCGGCAGGACTATCATCGTGCCGCTTGACCACGGCGTGACGCTCGGCCCCATCCCGGGGCTGGTCGATGTTGGGAAGACTATCGACCTTGTCGCCGATGGCGGAGCAAACGCGGTGATCGGTCATCTGGGGCTTGCGCTGCACGGCCACCGTGGGCATGGGCGGGACGTCGGCCTTATCATGCACCTCTCGGCGAGCACCAGCATCGGCCCTGACCCGAACGACAAGGTGCTCGTAAACACCGTCACAAACGCCTTGAAGATGGGCGCCGACGGCGTCTCGGTGCATATCAACGTCGGGGCCGACTCA
>Ga0265294_10009218_pt1 | contig 11414 bp, 11 predicted proteins | sample MunlanPumphouse3_FD_192504 | JGI IMG/M metagenome (GOLD analysis project Ga0265294, IMG submission 192504) | Groundwater microbial communities from a municipal landfill in Southern Ontario, Canada - Pumphouse #3 | ecosystem: Environmental > Aquatic > Deep subsurface > Groundwater | place...
ACGTTCCAGAAATGTTCCCGAGGATTTCCTTTATTTCTGTATATGAATTTCTGTATATTAGTTTGTTAGATAAAAGAAAATCACAAGATATAAATACATATTGTGACAGGTTTAAACTAGATATTAACAAATATGTGTCAAAATTATCTAAAGGTAATTTGCAAAAATTAATAATTATTCAGTCTTTTATTAATAATCCTGCATTTATTATTTTAGATGAACCTTTTAATGGACTTGATGATTCTATTAGAAAAGAATTTATTAAACAAATTAATTATAAAAGGAGAAAAGGAACATCTTTTTTAATTACAACACATTATCCTAAATACTATGATGAAGTATATGATGTCCTTTTATCTCTTCATAATGGAGAAATCAGTTATGAAAAATAGGGATATATTAAATCTTCATATTCATTATATGTTTAATAAAGTTACAATTATTATATTAGCTACTACTATTATATTATTAATTTTTATGACCTTAGGCGAAGTGAATGCAATAGATAAGTCACAAAGTTATTACACTAATATTATTATATATTTTCAAAGTACATTTTTGTACTATAAATTATTTTTAAGTTTTATAACCATATTTTTATTTTTCAATGCTATGCAACAAAAATCTGATTTTGTCATATATTTTTTAATGGCATCAGGAATAACTAAAAAAAAATCAATTATAATAAAAATAGGGGTATTATTTGCCATAGTATTTACTTTAGTTGTTATATGCTTTATTATATATTCATATTCTGGAGAGTTACTAATAGGGTTTCATATAATAAAAAAATATATAACAGCCTTTCTAAATTTATTTTTGTTAACTTGTTTTTATGGCTTATTTACGATGCTTTTGATGCAAATTGTTAATAATTATTTAGTAATAATTATTCCTATAGCAATATTAATAATAACCAGTGATATAAATTATAGTTTAGATTTATCAATTTTTTTAAAAATATTAATACTTATAGCTCCGAACTTAATGCCCAATGGTGCATATTACTACTCTTATGTAGTAGTAATTGCTTATTTATTATTTTTGTTTGTTATTAATGTAATAATCTACTGTCATAGAGATTTAAATTACTAATGAAAAAAAATAATTATTATGATATAATAACAAAAGAGGTAAATAAAATGAAGCTTTTACATACATCTGACTTGCATTTAGGCAAGAAATTATATGAATATTCTTTAATTGATGATCAATCATATATATTAGCAAAAATAATCGAAATTGCTAAAGAAAACAATGTTGATGCATTATTAATAAGTGGCGATATTTATGATCATGGAATTCCGTCAGTTGAAGCTCAAAATCTTTTTGAGGCTTTTTTATTGGATTTACAAAAGAATTCTATTACTACTTTTATTATTAAAGGTAATCATGATTCTAATCGATTAGGTTATGCAAAAAAATTTATTTCTGCTTATAATATTTTTATTAATGAAGATTTAAATAATGCTTTAACCCCAGTTATTTATAAGGATGTTAATTTTTATTTGCTGCCTTTTTTTAATATTTATAATGCCAGATATGTTTTTCCAGATGAGAAAATCACTTCTATAGAAGAGGCATACAAATTGATAATCGAAAAAATGCAACTTGATAAAAAGAAAATTAATGTATTACTTGCGCATGATGTTTTTTTACCATCTGAAAAAGGTTTGCAACTTGGCGGAAGCGAAAGTGTTGAAACAGGAGTAGGTGGCTTGCAAAGGGTCGGAGTTAATATTTTGCATGATTTTGATTATGTTGCTTTAGGACATATTCATAAACCACAAACAGTTTATAAAAATAAAGTTAGATATAGTGGTTCTCCTTTAAAGTATAGTGATAAGGAAGCAGAAATAGAAAAATCAGTAACTATTGTCAATATAAACCCAGAAAAACAAGTGACGTTAGATATTGTACCATTAACTCCAGTACGTGATTTGGTTAAAGTACGTGGTACTGCAGCGGAATTGTTGCAACAAACTATTAGCGATAAGTATGTTGCTATAGAGTTAGCGGATAAAAGTCCGATTGTAAATGCTATGAGTCGTTTACGTGTAAACTATCCGTATATTATTAATTTGTTTTACAAAAATATTCAAAAAAATACTAATATAGCATCTTTATCCAAACATAATTTGGATAATTTAAATCCTGAAGAACTATTTGATAACTTTTTTCAGACGCAAAATGGTAGAGCTATGAGTAACGAAGAACGAGATGCAATAAATAAAATATTCATATCTATAAGTGAAGGTGCTGAATCATGAAACCACAACAATTAGAATTTGCAGCTTTTATGTCATATAAGGACAAAACAAAAATTGATTTTACTTTGTTTAATAATGATTTATTTTTAATAAATGGCCAAACCGGTAGTGGAAAAAGTACAATATTTGAGGCAATTAGTTTTGCATTGTATGGAGAGCCTAGTGGTGAATATCGTGAAGCAAATGACCTAAGAAGTGATTATGCACCTAACGATGTTAGAACTTATGTTAAATTCACTTTTGATATTAATGGTCAAATTTATACAATAGAACGTGCTCCTAAACAAATTTTGAAAAAAAGCCGAGGAGAGGGTACTGTAGTAAAAGGAAGGGAAGCTATATTTACTTTGCCAAATGGTTCAGTTATTACTAATATAGGTGAATGTAATACGAAAATAGAAAATATATTAGGTTTAAAAAAGGAACAATTTGCCCAAACTGTTATGATTGCTCAAAATGATTTTATGAGTTTGTTAAATGCAAAGACTGAGACTAGAGAACTAATTTATGAAAAAATATTTAATACTTATAAATATCGTGATTTTACAACAAAATTGAAAGATGAACTTAGTAGTTTTAAAAAACAATTAAAAGATATGCTACTGATACTAAACAATGAATTGTCTTCATTTAATATCTGTAATGAGTACAAAGACTATGATATGTTTTTAAAGAACATTAAAAGTGATGATGCAATTATTAATAATATTGATCAAATTTATTGTGATATGGAACAGTATCATATTCTTTCTAAAGCTAAATTGAAGGCCGAAAAATCTCAAAATGAGCAAATATCTAAACAAATTGAAGACGTAAATAGATCTTTGTATAATGGAAAAACGGAAAACGAAAATATTTTATTGTATATAGATATTAACAAAAAATATAAAAACTTATTAGCAGAAGCTGATGAAACAGCAAATTTGAATAAAAAATGTGTTTTGATACAACAAGCTATATCTTTAGAAATATTTGAAAAAGATTATATTAATACTTTAACGCAATTTAATGAAGCAAAAGAAAAAGTCACTAAGAGAGAACATGATAATATAAATTTAGAGAATAGTATAAAATTATTAGAATCAGAAAAAGCATCTAGTAAAGGGGATGCATTACTTAGAGATACAATTATTGGAAAAATTAAAACGATTAGTGATTCACTTAATATTTTTAAACAAATTCAGGTAAAAGTAATGAGCTTAATACTTTAAAATTGGTAGAAAAAGAAGAAATAGATGCTTTAGATGATCAAAAATTAATGAATAGCCGTTTGAAAGAAAAAATTAGAAAAGATAAAGATGACTTAGATAACAATAAGGTTAGTGAAATGAGCATTGCTAATAAAAGGGAAATGCTGAATAATTTAAAAGATAAAAAAAATATTCTTGAAAAAATTTCTCAAGAAACCAAAGAAATAGAAGATTTAGCCTTACAAATTGAAAAATTAAAAAATCTTGTTATTATTCAAGATAAGAGCTATAAAGAAAAAAATAATGAATATAGTGAAATATTCAGGAAATATTGTGCTAACATTGCTGGAGTATTACAAGGAGAATTAGTTGATGGTAAGCCTTGTCCCGTTTGTGGGTCAATTACCCACTGTCAAATGGATAAAAAAATTACCAACGATATTACCCAAAAGGATGTAAATAATGCTAAGCAAGAGTGTGATAGTGTTTCTGACTCTTTAGCCCATAATAGTACGGAAATTTCTAAATTTAATAAAAATATTGAAATATTGAAAAATGATATTGATAGATTTACAAAAAGTTATAATATAAAGTATGAAAGTAAAGAAGATATTTATCAGTATATTCATACTACTATTCAAGGAATTGAATCTTTAGAAAATGAGATAAATATTGATCAAAAAGAATTATTAAGAATAGTTGACTTAACAGAAACGTTTAAAGCTAATATATCAGCTGAGGAAACACAAGCAAAACGTATAACGGAATTAGAAAAGCATATTAATGGTATAAATAGTCAAATTGCTGCGCTTAATGGTGAAATATCATCTTTAAAACAAAATATGAAATATCAAACAGAAATTGAGGCAAAGGCTAAAATAAATGAATTTACAAATCAAGTTAAAATAATTACACAAAAACTTTTAGATATTCAAGAAAAAGAAAAAGTAGTTAATGCTAATTATAAATCCAATAAAGATGCGATTAAAGAATTGCAGTTAGTAATACAGTCATTAGCTGTTAAACTTAAAGATACAGAAACTAAATTTATGGAAAAGCTTAGCTCTTCTATACTTGAAACTTCAGATAAATATCAATATTACTTGAATTTTAAAGATAGTTTAGGGATTTTTCAAAAAGAAATTGAAGATTATAATAATAAAAAAGCTAAATTAGAGGGTGAAATGAACTCTTTAGCTAAATATAAAGATAAGCAAATTATTGATTTGCAACAATTCAATATCAAATTGAAGGAGTATAATGATAAATTAGCGCAAAGTGATGCAAGACTAGAAGACATTACGTCATACTTTAAACATAATTCCGAGATTATAAATAAAGTAAGAAATCAAAAAGAAACATTGAAAAAATTGCTTATTAATGTTAATATGTATTCTAATCTTTATAATACTGCGAGTGGTCAATTAAATCAAAAAATGAAAATTACGTTTGAAACATATATTCAAACCGTATACTTTAATTTAATAATTGATAAAGCAAACTTAAGATTTACAAAAATGACTGATAATCGTTACGTATTACAATCAAATCAAGACACAACAGGAATTAAAGAAAAAAATGCTTTAGATATTACGGTATTTGATTATTATACAGGTAAAGTTAGAAGTGCATCATCGCTTTCTGGTGGAGAATCATTTATGGCTACTCTTTGCCTTGCTTTAGGATTAAGTGATGTTATACTTGAGCGAAGTGGTGGAATTAGGTTGGATTCAATGTTTATTGATGAAGGTTTTGGAACGCTAGATGATAATTGTTTAACAAACGCACTTAATGTATTAAATAATTTAAGCAATGGTGAAAGATTAATTGGTATAATCAGTCATGTTGATGAACTAAAAGAATTGATTAATAAACAAATTTGTGTTACAAAAGATGAGAATGGATCTTCTTTAAAAATAATAGCTTAGTTAATTTTGCATATATTTTTAGAAACTAACATTATTCTTAAAATATAACAATTCTAAATGAAATATATGTTATCTTATCTTGACAAATAGCACAAAGTATATTATAATAATAGAGTGATTTATCATAGTGGAAAGAAGAAACGCCCGTTTCTCACCTGATTGGCTAAAGCTGGTAGGTATATGTCGCTTTTATAATGTGATTTAAATAGGTGGGCGTTTATATAAACGCCCATTTTCTTTTGGATATGATAAATAGCTTTTAATATGGAGGTGTTTAATATTAATAAAGTACAAAATCGTAATAAGGATGTTGCCTTAATCAATGAAAAAATAAGAGCATCTAAAGTATTGTTAATTGGTGATGATGGCGAAAAGCTTGGAGTAAAACCAATTAATGAGGCATTACAAATGGCTTATGGATCTGGGTTAGACCTAGTATGTGTAGCTCCTAATGCAAAGACTCCCGTATGTAGATTGATGGATTATAACAAATTTTGTTACGAACAGCAAAAACGTGCTAGAGTAGCAAAGAAAAATCAAACAATTGTAAGTATTAAAGAAATACAAGTGAGTCCCGTAATCAGCGAGAACGACTTTAATACTAAAGTCAAAGCGGGTATAAAATTTCTTGAAAAGGGTAATAAACTTAAAGTTGTATTATCTTTTAGAAGAAGAGCAAGAATGTTAAATGGAGGTCATCCTAATATGGATATGATATATAAATATATGGATGCAGTTAAAGAATATGCTACGGTTGAAAATCAACCTAAGCTTGAAGGCAGAAATGTGGTTGCAATGATGATTGCGAAAAAGGAAAATAACTAAGGAGAGTGAATATTATGCCAAAAATGAAATCACACAAGGGAACGAAAAAACGTTTCAAAATTACAGGAACAGGAAAAATTAAGAGATGGCGTCCAGGCACTAGTCATTTAGCCCCAGGAAAAACTCAAAAAAGAGTTCGTCAATTACGTAAATCTGGTGGTGTTAGCACTTCAGATTTAAAGAGAATTAGACAACAAATTGCAAATATTTAAGTAAGAAAGTAAAGGAGAATAACAATGGCTAGAACAAAAGGTGGGGTCGTTTCCCGTAAAAGACGTAAAAGAGTATTAAAGTTAGCTAAAGGATACTTTGGATCAAAACATACATTATTTAGAACAGCAAAAGCACAAGTAATGAAATCATTGTCATATGCTTATAGAGATCGTAAGGCTAAAAAAAGAGATTTCCGTAGGTTATGGATTGCCCGTATTAATGCCGGTGCAAGAATGAATGATATATCATATAGTAATTTTACGCATGGCTTAAAATTAGCAAACGTTAACATAAACAGAAAAATGTTATCTGAATTAGCAATTCATAATCCTGCTGAATTCAGTAAACTTTGTACAATTGCTAAAAAAGCACTTGCAAAACAAAATTAATATATAATGTGCGGAAATATTTTCGCACATTATTTTTAACAGGAGGTAAATTATGTTTAAAGTTAATGTAAACAATAAAGAAATGGTCTATGAACACAAAATAACTTTAGAAGCAATAGCTGAATCTTTGAATATTAAAGCTTATTGTGCCAAAGTTGATAATCGCTTGAGAGAATTAACATATTATTTAAACAGAGATTCAAAAGTTGAATTTTTAGATTTAAAAGATATTGAAGGTGTAAGTATATATCAAACAACTTTAAGATATTTGTTAGTTTATGCTATTAAGCGAATTGTACCCAAAGGAGTTGTGAAATTTTCTCAAAACATTTCTCGTTCTTTTTTATGCACAGTAAACGGTGTTAGAGAGAATCAAGCATTTTTAGATAAATTAACTGAAGAAATGGATAAAATTATAAAGGAAAATTATCCAATTATTAGAACCAAGGTATCAAAAACTGAAGCTGAAAAAATATTTGCTGGTGAAGGATTTTATGATAAAATTGAAATTTTAAAGTATCGTGAGGAAAATACAGTACATACATATAAATGCAATGATTATTATAATTATATGTATGGGTATATGTTACCAAGTACTGGTTATATTGATAAATTTAAATTGACCCTACATAAACCAGGATTCTTATTACAATATCCAAGAAGTGAAGAAAATGGAGCTATTCCTGATTTTGAAGATTCACCATCATTAAGTTCTGTTATTAATGATGCATATAAATGGAGCAAAACTTGTAGAATTGAAAATTTAGCTAGTATGAATAGTTTTACTAATACAAGAGAATATGTTGATTTCGTAAATATGTGTGAAACTGCTCATAATAATCGTTTGGCATATTTGGGCGATTTAATCAAAAAAAATATTAAGAATATTAAATTAATTGCTATTGCTGGACCATCATCAAGCGGTAAAACAACTTTTTCAAATAGACTTAGAGTTGAATTAATGAGTAGAGGAATATTTCCGCTTTTAATTTCTATTGATAATTATTATAAAGGTCATGATGAAACGCCAATTGATGAAAATGGTAAACTTGATTATGAACATATTGAAGCTATTGATTTAGATTATTTTAATCAGCAATTAACGGAATTGACAGAAGGTAAAACAGTAATTTTACCAGAATATGATTTCAAAGATGGCGAGAGAAAACAAGGTGCCTCAGTAAAATTGGGCAAAAACCAACCAATAATTATTGAAGGAATTCATGCTTTAAATGAAAGATTAACATCTTCTATGGCACGTGAAGAAAAATATAAAATTTATATTACACCTTATCCGCAAATAAACATTGATAATCATAATCCTATTAGGGTTACAGATATCAGACTATTACGTAGAATAGTACGTGATGCTCAATTTCGTAAAACTACTCCAGAAGAAACATTTAAAATGTGGCCAAGTGTTAGAAGAGGCGAATTTAAGTGGATTTATCCATTCCAAGAAGAAGCTGATTTTATTTTTAACACTGAGTTGACCTATGAAATAATGGTTATGAAAAAATATGCAATGCCCGTACTTCAATCTATTGCAGATGACAGTGAATATTTTATAACAGCAAATAGATTGATTAAATTCTTAAAATATGTTAAAGTTATAGATGAAAAATATGTACCTTGTAATTCAATATTACGAGAATTCATTGGAGGAAGTTGTTTCTATGACAGATAATATTAATATAACAGAAGAATTAGCTAAAGGTTGTTTGCTTACAGCTGGATCAATTGATGATTTCAATACTATGACTATTGGCTGGGGGACAATAGGTAGGCTTTGGGGAAGACGTGTTTTTATCGTTTTTGTTAGGCCTACTCGTTTGACTTACCAATACATGGAAAAACAAAAGTATTTTACAGTATCAATTTATGATAAAAAATATACTCGAGAAATTGGTTATTTTGGAACCAAAAGTGGAAGAAATATCGATAAAGTTGCAGGAACAGATTTTCATCCTATTAAAATTGGTGAAGGTGTAACTTACACAGAAGCTTTGAAAACATACTATTGTAAAAAAATTTATAACCAAGATATGAATAATACTATCACTGATGAAGTGGCAAATCATTATTATAATAATGATTCTTTGCATAAACTATATATTGGTGAAATTCTAGAAGAAAAATAAGCAAAATAAAAGTAATTTCTATATTTTAGAAATTACTTTTTTTGTTTTATTTATTAAATAAACTTTTAAATGTTTTGAATATTAATAGACTACTTTTTTCATTGGGTACTTTTTCCGGATGCCATTGAAATGACATAATGGGAAGAGTTTCGTGAATAAAAGCTTCATTATATCCTTCTTTAGATTTAGCTATTGTAATTAAACCAGGAGCTAATTTGTCCAATACTTGGTGATGATAACTATTAATTTCCATAGTAGTAGGAAAATTAATTAATCTATTTGGATAAGTTGTTACCATATGACGAACAGCTTGATGGGATTGGCCTATGTCTTGAATTAAATCACCGCCCAAGAATACATTAAGTACTTGATGTCCTCTGCATATTCCTAGGATTGGTTTTTTAGTTTTAACAGCGTAATCGATGACAATTTTATCTATTACATCTAATCTATCGTCAAACAATTTACTTCCTTTATTTTCTTGATGAAAACATGCAGGGTTCATATCTTCTCCCCCAGGCAATAAAAATCCATCACAAATATCCAATACAGCTTTGATATCAGTATTACCAAGAGGAAGGGTAATAGGAATAAATCCTAATTTATTCATCTCGTTAATATAATCATCATGATTTCCTTGTTTTTTGGTACTATCCGTAGAACATAATCGAGGAGTAACACCAATAATGATTTTATTCATTTATTATTTCAACCTTTCTTTTACTTTAATTTCGATCTCATCTTTTAATTCTTTTGGAACATATTTTGAAATATCTGCGTTAAACATAACTAATTCTTTAATAGAAGAACTAGAAAGAAAAAGATTCTTTGGAGATGGAAATAGAATAAATGTATCTATTTCCGGAGCAATAGACCTATTAAACTGGAATCTCGTTATTTCATCTTGATAATCAATAAAATTACGAAGACCACGAATAATAACGTTAGCTTTACGCATTTTAGCATAGTCTAGAGTTAGGCCATCATAATTTTCAATAATGACATTTTTATAACTCTGAGTCACTGTTTTTAACATTTTGACACGTTCATCGATAGTAAATACATAATTTTTCTTTGGGTTATTAGATACTAATACGTATACTTGACCGAAAACTTTAGCTGTTCTTCTAATAATGTCTAAATGACCGTTAGATATAGGATCAAACGACCCTGGATAAATTGCTATTTTCATAAATTAACCTCTTTCGTTATCGCTTAGTAATATTATAACTTAAAATGCAATTTTTCTCAATAAAATTATTTATTAATTTTATTAAAAAGTAAATATTAATTGTAAAAAAAGTAAAAATAGTGTATAATACTTGTAAATGGAGGAAGCTAAATGAATACAAAAGATATAATAAAACAATATTATACTGAGCATCCAAAAATTCTAGGCTCATTAATATTTTTAATGTTTGCAAATGTAGCGTTAACAATAGGTTTTCCTATTCTTTTGCGTTATTCAGTAGATTCATTTTCAGCAATTACAACAAATCAAGATGCACAAAGTCTTACTGTTGCTATTGTACTGTTATGTTCTTTGGGTGTTGATTTTATTTTGATGATTTTAACAGCTATATTTAAACAAAAACAAATTACGCTTATTGGAAGTAATTTAACTTCTACTTTAAGAGGAAATGCGTATAATTCAATTGTTAGAGCAGAGATAAAAGATTTGAATGACATAGATAGTAACGATAATATTAAAGCTATTTGTGAAGATGCAAAAATTATAGGAAATGATTATCATGCTAATTATACAATTTCCATGATTGATAAATTAATTTTGTCTTTAACTATGTTAATTACTATTTTTATTTTTAGTCCAATTTCGGGATTAATAACATTAGTTACAATTCCAATATTTTATTTTATATACAATTTAATTATAAAACATTTAGCTATAAATAATCAAAATAAAAAGGAAAGTACTCTTCAACATCAAGTTTATTTAAAAAGAGATATAGAAAATATTAAATCTGTGAAAATAAAGAACAGTGGTGATAGAGCAATTGATACATATAAAAAAATTAGTGCTGATGTTGCTAAAAAAGATATAAAGGCTGATTTTACAAAAAATAATTTTCTATTAATTCCCGTTATGTTTGCGGGCATTATTATGATAGCTGCTATTGCAATTTCTATTTGGCTTAGTAATGCTTGGCCAACCAATCCAATTGAATATGGCGAACTAGGGGCTGTAATAATAAGTGGAGCTGTTTTCTATTTTTATTATACGAATGCAATTATAACTTTTGTTGAAAGAGTTAGTGTTAAAAATTCGGTTGCTCATATTGATTCTATTTTAGATTTACGTAATGAATCACGTTCTGAAACTATAGCTAGTTTAGAAGAAATACATACTTTAAAATTTAATAATGTTAGTTATTTTTATGATAAAAATTATGAACTTGGAATAGACGGAATTAATTTTGAATTAAAAAACGGTGAAGCT
>Ga0265294_10009219_pt1 | contig 11413 bp, 14 predicted proteins | sample MunlanPumphouse3_FD_192504 | JGI IMG/M metagenome (GOLD analysis project Ga0265294, IMG submission 192504) | Groundwater microbial communities from a municipal landfill in Southern Ontario, Canada - Pumphouse #3 | ecosystem: Environmental > Aquatic > Deep subsurface > Groundwater | place...
TTTTTTGTCGGTTCATATTTTAGCTTCAATTTAAATATACTAGATTACCTATGGCACGGATTCCACTTTCCCAATCAATTACCTGCCAGACAAAGTTTTCTTTTCATTTTTGTATTACTAACATTTGGCATTACGCGGGCGGAGAAACCAATTGGCGTCATATCTACCCCACCACACTTTGCGGCCTGAGTGTCTATGTGACAAGTTTTTCGCTCATCACGAGAAACGAAAAACTCTCCTCCATCGCGTACTTTTATTCCTACGGCGCCGTGCTCTCCTTCTTAATGGCCGACCAAACCTTCGGGATGGACCGCTTCAGGTATTACAGCTTCTTCATCATCCACGGCATGATTCTTGTGAACACGGCTTACTTGATTTGGGTGCGAAAGACGAAAATCGATCGCCAATCGCTTATTCGCGCACTCCTTGTTCTTTTTCCCATCCTACTTTTGTCCTACCCCGCAAACATCCTGTTCAGTAATCAGGAGAGCGCGTTAAACTTCTTCTATGTCAGCTATCCGCCCTTTGAATTCCCGCTTTTTTCGGATCTCTACGAACGGATACCTATTCTTTACACGCTCTGTGTGTACCTTATCTACCTGATGCTTACGCTGCTCCTTTATGGCCTCTACCTCATGAAAAGGCGAATCCGAAGCCAAGATATTTAGGATCCCGCCATTCACACAAAATTTGTTAAAAAAGTGGAGACAGACCCGACACAGGGAAGAAGGCGCTTGTTACTCTTTTGATCCGGCCTATCTGCTATATGTGAGCTGTACCCTACGAAGGGGATTGTGAAAGTGAGGGATGTACCATGATCAAGAATAAATTCATTGTGCCGATCGCGACCTGGATCGTGATCACCTTAAGCCTTTATCTTTCCATCATTGTGAAATCGAGGACGCCTTTTTCCGTGCCCCTGCTATTGGCGTATGTAGGCATCGGGCTCATCGGATTCTTATACAGCCTTTTACTCAGGGTTTTGAAAATGTCCTTAGGTTCCACCGTATTTTTCTTCCTCTCGCTTGCTTCAGGTTTCTACCTTTTCTTCAGCATGCCCAAAGGCTCAGATGGCTTAAGCGAATTGGCCGCCTTTTTAGGTTGGCTGGTTTTAATGGGCGGCTCTATCGTTCTGTCGCTCATCATAGGGATCATCGTGAGGTTTACAAAACGAAACAAGAACACCCCTTAAAAGCATCGACCGCAGACCCTCTAGAATTCCACTATACTGTTTGAGTGAGGTATTGCCACCATGCTCGACAAACAAGCCATCTACGAACTACTAAAAGAAAACGACATCGCGTTTGAATCCTACGAACACTGCCCCGTCTACACAGTCGAGGAAATGAACGCATTAAACCTCCCACATCCGGAGGGGATCGTGAAAAATTTATTTCTTCGCGACGACAAAAAGCGACACTTCTATCTGGCAGTGCTGCCCATCAACAAAGCCGTGAGACTGCAACTGTTGCGCGAGCGTATCAAAAGCCGCAAGCTGAGCTTTGCAAGCGATTCATTGCTCATGGAAATCATGGGATTAGAACGAGGACACGTCACACCCTTTGGCGTCTTAAACGACAAGGAGCGAAAGGTCACCGTTGTATTCGACCAAACGCTACAAGATAAAACACTGGGCATCCACCCCATGGAAAATACAGCCAGTGTGTTTGTCGCCTTTGACGAGGTCAAAAAACTGATTGAAGCACACGGCAACCCCATCGTAATCTGCGACCTCGATGAAGCATAGCCAGAGCCCCGTTGTTCAAGCCCCGTATCTTTTGCTAGAATAATCTTATTCCTAAGAGGAGGTACACCCGTGATTAACATCGCATAATTTCCGAACCATTGTTGCCTTCTGGCAAGATAAGGAGATTAGCATGCGTTTATTAACGATGCGCGATGTGCGGGTAGGTTTTCCCCAACGCGATCTATTTTATATTGACAAGCTCGAGGTGTTTTCGGGCGAAAAAATCGGCCTCATAGGCGCCAACGGCGCCGGCAAATCGACCCTATTCCGTGTCCTCACAGATGATCTGGATGCGCTGGAGGGGACGATCACAACAGAAGGTGAATGGCAACTCTTCCGCCAGTTTGACGACGCGCATCCGGCGGACAAGCTCGACGATCGGGATTTAGCCTTTTGGCAACTCGAAGCGCTGTGGCAGCGCGGACCCGAAACACTGTCAGGAGGCGAAAAAACAAGGAGCCGTTTATCCGGGATCCTCAATACACCGGGCGACATGCTCCTTTTAGATGAACCCACAAGCCACCTTGACCTTTGGGGAATTCAGCAACTGTCCAATAGCCTGTACCGCATCGAGAGCTTCATCCTCATCTCACATGACCGGGCGCTCCTAAATGAACACTGCACGAGGATATGGGACATCCGCGAAGGGACCATCGTTGACTTCCCCGGCAATTACGACGACTACCAGGCGTGGCTGGCCATGGATTTAAAACGGCGAGCGTTTGAATACGAAGCCTACCAAGAAGAGAAGAAGCGTTTGAAATCAGTCGTCTTAGACTACAAAACCCGCGCGGGGAAGATCGATCGGAAACCAAAAAACATGTCCTACAGTGAGGCGAGACAGCGCGACTTTTCAACCTCAAGGCGTTCCTACCAAGGGAGGTCGAAGAGCCTTCATGCCGCGGCCAAACATACACAAAAAAGGCTTGAACAGTTAGAAGAAAAAGAGCCCCCCGAACGGTTATTTACCATCCGGCCCTCCTTCGAGCTCACAAATCCGCCTAAAAACAGAATTATCGCGGAATCAGAACACCTAAGTTTTGGCTTTCAGGGCTTTGATCTACTTTTTTCTGACACATCCTTTCGGCTGCTTCGAAACAAAAAAACCGCTTTATTAGGACCCAACGGCTGCGGAAAAAGTGTTTTTTGTGAACTCTTGGTCAAGGGTCACCCCGCGATTCGCTCTGTTCCCAAAGCACGCTACGGCTATTTTCGCCAGGAAATGGACCTTATCGACGAGACCAAAAGCGTCCTGGACAACATGCGTGCCATCTCCTGTCAAAGTGAAGAAGTGAATCGTTCTGTTTTAGCCCGTATGAGGTTCTTCCGACACGATGTGAATAAACAGGCCTCACTGTTATCGGGGGGCGAAAAAATACGATTATCCTTTGCGATGTTGTTTGTCTCGGATGCCAATGTGCTCGTGTTAGATGAACCGACGAACTTTCTTGATCTTCCTTCCTTAGAAGCGATTGAGAACATGCTTTTGGATTACGAGGGCACGATGCTTTTTGTCTCCCATGACCGGCAATTCATCGACCGCCTGGCCGATGAGCGCTGGACGATCGAGGGAGGCCGGCTGATCGTCATGGATTCATCCGATTAAGGGTAGAATAGAAAAGTAGGCATGGAGAACATGGGTGATGGCATTGAACGGACCCGTTAAGATGATCGTCGTCGATTTGGACGACACGCTTTTGCAGACAGACAAGACTGTCTCTTCTTATACCTATGCTGTTTTTTCGCACATCCGAAAGCTTGGTATTAAACTTGTCTACGCCACGGCCCGAGGGACAAGCGCCAGCCGCATGATCCCCAATGAGCTCTTCGACGGCTTCGTGTGCCACAACGGCGCCAAGGTGCACTGGCAAGAAAGGCTCATCTACCAGCGCGGCATCCACCCTGAAAGTTATGTCTCCTTCTTAAAAAAGCTCTCCGAATATGGCCTGAAAGTCGCAGCCGAGATCGACGAAATCCACTATGCGAACTTCGATGTTTGGGAGAAATGGGACAACATCGGCGGATGCGTCATCACTGACTACACCAACATCGAGGGCGTGGCCGATAAGCTGTACGCCTTTGTTGAAGCCCCCGGCCAGCTCGATCTTATACAGTCTTCCTTGCCCCTCAAAACGCATCTGAAGCTCGCGCGAGACATGCTGGCCATGGTCATGCATGAGGAAGCTCAGAAGAGTTTAGGCGTCAAAGCCTTGGCAAACGCTATGGGTATCGGACGGGAAAATATCTTGGGCTTCGGAGACGATTTAAATGACATCGATTTGCTCCACTACTGCGGCACAAGCGTCGCCATGGGCAATGCGCTTGAAGATGTGAAAGCTGCGGCCGACCATATCGCAGGCACCAACAATGAGGACGGTATCGCCCGCTGGTTAAAGGAACATCTTCTGTGATTGTACACATAATGAAAAAGGCCACATTGGAAAAAAGAAAAGATCTGGATTTTTGGGGTGAAGAGAATTTGGAAATGGACGGCTTCATCCACTGCTGTACCATCCCATACCTGTGGCGCGTTGCGCACACCTTTCAGGACATTTCCGAGCCGCTTGTGATTGTTTGTATCGATGAAAAACGCTTGCAAGCTGAAGTCCGTTACGACGAAGATCATAGAAGCGGTCGCCGGTACCCCCATATTTACGGTCTTGTGAACCGTGAGGCCGTCGTATCGGTTTTGCCTTACTTAAAAGACGAAAATGGCCATTACCAGAAAAATGACGCCTTCATGGCGACAGAAGATGAATAGGAGACATTAATGGAAAAATTAATCAAAAATATTAGACTCTTAGCGGTCATAAGCCCCGTCGTTGTCATCCTTTTGATTTACTTTGTGGATATTAACTCCGCCACGGTTAAAAGTTTGGTGGCGGGCTCGGTCACGGTCATATGTGCTTTGCAGTTTTATCTGCTCGACAAACTGGAAAAAGAAAACAAAAAATAGTGGATGTTCCTCAACCAGAAAGGAGATTTCAATGTGTGTTTAAATTCATTTGACCGCTGAGGAACGCCGCATCGCGGAACAATATGCCAAGCTTCATCGAATGCCATTAGCTGAGGCTTTTCGTCGTGCCCTCTTTGAAAAGATTGAAAATCAATACGATACAAACATCGCACAGGAGGCCTACACGGAGCATTCGAAGGATCCGACTACTTACAGCCTTGACGAGGTCAAGGAAATGTTTGACATCGAAGATTAATCGCTAACCTGTCTTCACTCCAAGGTCAGACTCACCGGACAGTGATCGCTTCCCATAATATGGCCGTGAATCTCGGCCTTTTTGACCCTCGCTAAAAGTCGCTCGGACACCAGAAAATAATCAATGCGCCAGCCCACATTATTCGCGCGGGCGTTCGCTCTAAAACTCCACCAGCTGTACTCAATCTTGTCCGGATAAAGTGTGCGGAATGTGTCGTGGAAACCCGCCGCAAGAAGCTCCGTCATCTTCCGGCGCTCTTCGTCCGTAAAACCCGCGTTTCTTCTATTAGTCTTCCAGTTTTTTAAATCGATCTCCTCATGCGCCACATTCAGATCCCCGCAGATGATCACGGGTTTTTGTTCGTCTAACTCTTTCACAAACGATCTGAAATCGTCCTCCCACTCCATACGGTAATCGAGCCTTTTTAAACCCTGCTGTGAATTCGGGGTGTAGACATTCAACAAAATAAAGTCATCGTATTCCGCCTGGATAATGCGCCCCTCATTGTCGTGGAGGGGAATGTCCATCCCCAAGCTGACTTTTAAGGGCTCTTCTTTTGTAAAAACGGCTGTCCCTGAATAGCCCTTTTTCTCCGCGCTGTTCCAATATTCAAAATACTCCGGAAGATCGACCTCGGCCTGTCCCTTCACCATTTTGGTCTCCTGTAAGCACAAAATATCCGCGTCAAGCGATGCCACCGACTCAATAAAACCTTTTTTCAACGCGGCACGAAGGCCGTTCACATTCCACGATACTAACTTCATCTTATTTTTCCTCACAAAATCCCGGATAGTCAGGCGGATAAACCCTGCGCTCCATCTGCTCATTCACATCCCACAGCACCCAGGCGTAGATATGGGAACTGTCTTCTGTTACAAACCCCTTGTCATCCGCGTGCTCTGCCATCCAGGAAAGCACACGGCGGGTCCCTTCTTCATTCACTTGTCTTTGACCTAATACACGCCCCAAAAGATGACGGGCATCTTCTTCTGTCACACGGTAATAACGCTTCTTTTGCTGGCGGTAAGGATAAACATACGGCGTGAAGCCCGCAAGGTACAGCACGTTGAAAAGTGCGTACATGCGGCGCGTGTCGCGCCCGGCCGGCACCTCCATATCGAATATTTCCTCCGCGATCTTACGGTTTAAGCTGTTTGTCTGGCCCGCGTTCGTACTGACAAAGCACCATTTGCGACTCATCGCCATCAGCTTTTCCAAACCCAGAATCCCGTTTGACGCGGGAGACAGCGAGGCAAAGACAAGATCGAAGTGACGGATGAAACCCTGCTTTTCAAGATCGATCGTGTGGAAGTCCTGCGTCATGAAGGCGATATTCTCACGCTTTAAGGCCTCGGCGCGCTTTTTTGCGTGCGCAATCATTTGGGAAGAAATGTCAATGGCTAACACTTCTTTTACTTCTTCTGAAAGCGCGATCGCGTAGTGTCCCACACCGCAGCCCGCGTCCACGACCACACTGTCCGGTAAAAGCGCTCCCGAAGCGCGAAGAAAGCGCATCGTCTCGTTTACACGCTCCGTTGTACTTCGTTTTTTATCGTCGTTATCGTGAAAAGAAGCATCCCAAATCTCGGCCCTTTTGTCCCAGATCTCAAGCGGCACATCGCCGCGGTCGGGACTTTCGTAGTTATAAAGGTGGCTCATACGAGCAAGATCTTCGTTTTCTCTTTCCCCGCTTGACCTGGGTTCCAAATACATCACTGCCTCCTATTGCCGCTTTATTGATCATACTACTAAAAGCGATTGAATCTTGGCGAGGGTTTCAGAGTAAAATAGTCCCAGGAGGACTCACCCTCTGTTTTAAGAATCAATAAGAAAGAGATACACAACATGATTCCTGAAAAATTTTTAGAAGTTTTGAAACATGAGGGCGTCGTCGCCATTGTCAGCCAGGGAGATACAGCGCATGTGGTGAACAGCTGGAACAGTTATCTGACCGTCACGAAAGACGGGCATCTTTTGATTCCGGCTGGCAGAATGAAGCAGACAGAGGAGAATGTCAAAATGAATCCCCAGGTGTTGCTAACGGCCGGAAGCCGCGATATCCCAGGCTTTCACAGCATGGGAACAGGCTTTCTTGTGGAGGGAACCGCGGTGTTCCTTGATGAGGGACCCGACTTCGAAGTGACAAAGGAACGATTCCCCTGGATCCGCGCGGTGCTCAAAATTACCCCTCTCACGGTCAACCAGACACTGTAGCGGGTGAAGATTCATGGATTCAAGAAATTTTGCATATTGACGAATGGCTTTAACAGTGCTAATGTGAATCGGTTGCATAGTATTTTATTGTGCAATAATTCACGGAAAGAGGTTTTCCATGTTCGAGGACAAAACCATCGTCTGCAGGGATTGCGGACAAGAATTCATTTTCACCGCGGGTGAACAAGAATTTTTTGCTGAAAAAGGTTTTACGAATGAGCCCCAGCGGTGCAAGACGTGCCGTGATGCCCATAAGAGAGACAACTATTCACGCAGAAACAGTGGTACTCGCCAGTTGTACGACGCGGTTTGTGCGGAGTGCGGGAAAGATTGCAAGGTTCCGTTTGAGCCACGCTCCGGTCGCCCTGTTTATTGCAGTGACTGCTTTAAAAAATAGACATGTGCCCCGTAAGGCACGCCTCAGGGCGTGCCTTTTTTTTGCCCTATTTTTCCTTTTTCTTATTGTTATTTCCGACTTTCAACACATAGGTCAGTAGGATATTCATAAAAATTCCCACAAACACCGCGATGAAGATGTTGCTCCCCATGAACATGCGCATGAAGGGGCCCAGGGTCGCGACAAAGGCCGCGCCTCCCGTTTCTGCGTAAAAAGGCACCATGACAGAAGTACCGAGTGTAATCCCGGCGATCATGTTGTTTTTGAGGCTCCTTGTCTCAGACAGGATCATGTCGATGCCTGAGAACATGATGAGGTTGGCCGTGATGAGAAAAACACCTCCCAACACTGAGCGTGGGATGGCGGACAAAAGTACTGCGAGTTTCGGCGACAGCCCGTAGAGCAGGAAGAACACCGCGGCAATTTGCGTGACAAAGCGACTCGCGATGCCGGTCGCCGCGATGACACCTGCGTTTTGCGTGTAGCTTGTCAAGGGTAATCCCCCTAAGACACCCGCGGCCACACAACCCGCGCCTTCTGCCGCGATCCCGCGGTTAATATGTTTCACCTTGTAGTCTTCATCGCTCACGGCGGCGGTCGCCGCGTAGTCGCCGACCGACTCCAAGATGGAGCCGATGTAACCGACAAAGCCGCCAATGACCGCCGCAAGCCCAATCGTAAGCGGCTTGGGTCCGTAGTCGGCCATGTCCTTAAAGGGGAAGAGCTTAGGGATAGAAAACCAGGGCGAAGCGTGTACGCGTTCCCAGTCAAAGGCACCCACAGCGCTTGCCAGCACCACACCGACAATGACCGTCGCAAAGAGGATAAAACCGTGTGAGAGCACGCCCTTGCCTTTAAACTTTAAGACCAGGGCGACCAGAAAGCCCAATAGCGCAAGCGAGAGGTTCAACGCATTCGGGTTTGTGAAGATCCAGGTCACAGCGATTTTGGTCGCGACAAAACCGATGGCGGCCACCACAGAGCCTGTAACCACCGGTGGGATAAATTTGCGGATCGCACCGACTAAGCGACTGATGCCGAGTAAGAATTCCAAAATCCCGCCCACAATGACGGCGCCCCACATGGCAGAAAAGCCAAAGGAGGCGGTGACTGTCCCCATAGCGGTCAACACCGAAGTCGAAGGGCCCTGCACAATGGGCAATCGGTTGCCCCAGATCGTCTGAATTAAAGTCCCGACCCCCATGGCCAGAAAAGAAGTGCTGATCATGATGGGCAGGACGGTGTCGGGCAAACCGGAGATGGATACGAACATCGCGACCCAGATGAAGGGTGTGAAATCGACCACGGTGACTTGCATGGCGTAAAGCACTGTCTGCCATATACTTTTGGGCCGCTCATCGATCCGAATATGAGGCTTAATACCAGCCGATTCTGTTTTTTCAAACACAAGTGCCTCAGGGTCATATTTTTTCATGGCGCACCTCCGCTCATTCCTCTTTAACGTCGGCTTATTCTCATGATGCGCGATTTACTCACTCAACTTCATAACGGATGTGACAACATATGAATAGATTTTCATATGTTTGAATAATACAAGCCTATGTTGCTTTATACTGTGGACAACTTGAGTGAAGGGCGTGTGTTTTTATGGAGGTTATTTCGGTACGCGAGCATCCTGAACAAACAGAACGGTTCATCTTGTATTTCCAAAAAAGATGGGGCTCCCCTAATACCCTAATGGTCTACCATGACGCGATTACACACGCCGTTACGACCGAAGTCCCCCTGCCCGATTGGTATCTTCTCATGGACGGTGACACGATTGCCGGCTGTGCGGGGCTCATCACAAATGACTTTGTCAGCCGTATGGATCTTTATCCCTGGCTCTGTGCGCTTTATATTGAGGAAGACTACCGCGGTCACGCCTACGGCAAGCTTCTCATTGAGCGGGCCAAAAAGGATGCCAAGGCGGGTGGTTTCACGCACCTTTTCCTTGTCACCAACCATGTGGGTTACTACGAGCATTACGGTTTTTCATATATTGGGACAGGTTACCACCCCTCGGGTGATAGCTCACGTATTTATGAAAGTGTGTTGGAGGAATGACCATGGACGATATTCTTATAGGCTTACTCCAGATACGCCCCGGACAGTCTTTGGAGGAAATGCAAATAAGAGGAGAAAATGCGTGCCGGGAGGCGAAGGCTCTGGGTGCGGATATCGCGCTTTTCCCTGAGATGTGGAGCTCCGGTTACGATCTTTCGGGGACAAAAGAGGACGTCCAAAACCGCGCCATCAAGCTAGACGATCCTTTTCTTCTCTTTTTCCAAACTCTTGCAAAGGAACTTGAGATGGCGATTGCGATTACATTGTTAGAATCTTTTTCGCCTTCGCCGAGAAATTCATTAATCCTTTTCGATCGGCACGGCAAAACTGTTTTGCACTATGCCAAGGTCCACATTTGTGAGTTTGACAAGGAAGAAGGATTTCTCAGGCCTGGCAATCACTTCCCTGTGACCTCATTGGATACCGCTAAGGGTGAATTACAAGTCGGTGCCATGATCTGCTATGACCGTGAGTTTCCTGAAAGCGCGCGCATCCTGATGCTTCACGGCGCGGAGATCATCTTGGTGCCCAATGCCTGCCCGATGGAGATCAACCGCGTTTCGCAGCTGCGCGCCCGTGCCTTCGAAAATATGCTGGGGATCGCGACTGCCAATTACCCCTTAGGCCACCCTGACTGCAATGGTCATTCGACGGCCTTTGACGGGATGGCTTATCTGCCGGAAGAAGAATCATCTCGCGACACTTGCATCTTAGAGACCGGTGAAGAAGAGGGTGTCTTTATTGCCCGTTTTCCCATAGAACGGATGCGCCGTTACCGACAAGAAGAAGTCCACGGCAATGCCTACCGCCGCCCGGAGTGTTATGAAGCTTTGATTTCAACACAAGTGCGTGAACCCTTTGTGCGCGAGAGAAAACCGCGAGGGAGCGATGCGGATGAAGCATGATTTAAAGGGACTCCCCTTTACCATTTTCACGATAACGCCCGTGCTTGCGGGCTGGTCAGCCGATGAAAAGTACCGGGTAGTGACAAAAGATGGTATTTTTTTGCTTCGCTTGTCACCCGAAGATCAGTATGAGCGCAAGCTCATGGAATTTCAGGCGATGCAAAATATCGCCGAATTGGGGGTCCCCATGAGCCGCGCGATTGACATGGGGCGTTATGAGCGAGGGGTTTATTCGCTTCAGGAATGGATTGAGGGTGAGAACGCGGAGGTGCTGATTCCGACCTTGCTCACAAATGAACAAGCGCGACTGGGGAAAATGGCAGGCGGCATCTTAAAAACAATTCATTCCATCCCAAGATCGGGTGAATTTGAAGATTGGGACACACTGTTTAATCGCAAGATTGACAAGAGAATCCAAAACTATCTTGCCTGTCCTTTAACGTATGAGGGAGATGCTTTTTTCTTCCGCGCGATTGAACGCCACCGAGGGCTTTTGAAAAATCGTCCGCAAAGTTGTCATCACGGCGACTACCATGTGGGCAACATGATGATCGATCGTGACAGTCAGCTGGTGCTCATTGATTTTGATCGTTTGGATTTTGGCGACCCTTGGGAGGAGTTTAATCGTCTGTTTTGGAGTGTGAAAGCATCTGCCATTTTTGCGAAGGCTTTGGTGGATGCCTATTTTGACTCCCTTATCCCTTGTTGTTTCTGGGAACTTTTCCAGCTTTACATCTCAGTGGGCGCGCTGTCTTCACTCCCGTGGGCGATTCCTTTTGGCGATAAGGATGTGTCGAACATGAGGGAGATGGCCGGGATCCTCTTGGATTGGTACCCCAAGGAGGATGAGTGCATTCCGACGTGGTATCGC
>Ga0265294_10009221_pt1 | contig 11412 bp, 7 predicted proteins | sample MunlanPumphouse3_FD_192504 | JGI IMG/M metagenome (GOLD analysis project Ga0265294, IMG submission 192504) | Groundwater microbial communities from a municipal landfill in Southern Ontario, Canada - Pumphouse #3 | ecosystem: Environmental > Aquatic > Deep subsurface > Groundwater | place...
ATATTCTGGACAAACAAGTTCTTTTAACTTAATTGAAGATTCAATCTCTTTAGCCGGAAATGCTAAAATTTCTTACGAAGATATTTTTATTGAAGCAGACTCCCTCTATCTGAATTTAGAAGATAAAACTGCCTATTCTACCGGAGATGCCCTAATCAGACAGGCAGATCAGATATTTCTAAGCCGTGATATAAAGATGGATGTGCAAACTAAAACTGGTATTTTAGAGCAAGGTGCTGGTTCTATGGATCAAGGCTTTATTTATGGCTCACAAATTAGAAAAGTAGATGATAAGGTGTATGATATTGATGATGGTATTTTTACAACCTGCGATGAGATTAATCCTCATTTCTATATCAAGTCTAAGAAATTAAGAATCTTCCAAAACAAGTCAATTGCTGGTAAACCTATCGTCTATTATGTTAACCATTTCCCTGTAATGGCTCTCCCTTTTGCTGCTTTTTCTATTGAAAGAGGACGTAATAATGGCTGGTTAATACCTCAACCAGGTTGGAACAATAGCGAAGGTAAATATTTAAAAAATATTGCATATTATTACGCCTATAAAGATTACTTCGATAATAAGATAGCTTTCGATTTTTATGAGAAAAAAGGGTGGAACTTTCACATAACTAACCATTACATTGTCAGATATATCTTTAATGGTGGAGCTAATTTTAATTATCGTAAAAGAGATTATAATAACAAAACCGCTACAGATTGGTCGCTTCAGGCTAACCACCGACATACTCTAAAAAACAACTCATCCTTTATTGCTAATATTAACTATGCAACTAGTGAAGTAATCTGGGACAACAGTACGGATATTGATGAAAGACTTACAGAGACTGTCTCCTCATCAGCAACCTATTCAAAAGGTTTTGATAATTCAACTCTTAACATCTCAAGTTTTTACAGCGAAAACTTTGTTACAAATACCAAAACTATCACCTTACCAAGCATCAGATATTCAGAATCAACAACTCCTATTTACGAGTTAATTGGACTAAAAAGTAATGATGTAAAAGATGCATGGTGGAAATCACTATCATATAATTATAATTTAAGTGCAACTCATTCAGGAACAGTTAAAGATAAAAACTCCTCTCTTTCAGATTTAATCTGGAGTAATGAGTCCTATGTTGATTCCTTAGATAACGAGGTTATTGTTAATCAACATAACGCAGGAGCTTTACATAATTTCTCTTTTAACTTTAGCCCAACCTTATCACCTTACTACAGCCTCTCCCAATCAATGAACTTCAGAGAAGCTTGGTTTGATAGAACTAAAAAAGAAAATGGATTCGCTCGTGGCCATTCTTTCTCTTTTAATACTTCAGCCTCTACTAAATTATACGGATTAAAAAGATTTGATAATCTAGCCTTAAAGGCAATAAGACATGTTGTTACCCCTCGTGTATCTTTTGCCTATACTCCAGATTTCTCGCAAAACGATAAATTCTTCTCTTTTTCTGGGATTAGTTTAGCAAGCGGAAAAAGAAAAAGAAGTATAAACTTTAGCTTAGGTCAAATTTGGCAAATCAAGTATTATGATAAATTGTCTGATTCAGAAAAAAAGATTAATAACCTTCTCTCAATGAATTCTTCTTTTAGCTATAACCTTGAGAAAGAAAGTAAGAAAATGTCCCAAATCAATCATAACTTAAGATTTAAGCCTAATGCTTTTAACTGGCAGAAGATTCAATTTAGCTACAACAACTCAATATCTTTCAATCACGATTTTTACAAAAAAACTTGGGGAAATCTTAATTTAGAAAACTGGAGATTCAATCAATCACTTTCTCTTGCTGGTGATTTTAAATACTTTAACTACTTCCCAAAAGCACAGAACCCCCTTAAGACTGGACAACGCTCTCTGCAAGATACTATTAAATATGCTGAACTTGATTGGGATTACTATCAATCATCTTCTGAAAGAAAAAACTGGTCACTCTCTTTTACTCATGCTCTTTCTTTTAAAAAGGATTACATGGACCCACAATCAAATAGCCTTAGTATAGCCTTAGATATGCATCTTACATCTAATTGGCATTTAAGCTACTCTAACAGAATTAATATCTTAACCGATGAGATTCTTTCTCATAACCTGTCCCTAAAAAGAGATTTACACTGCTGGAACCTTACCTTCGATTATAGCAGATCTAATGAATTCTGGGAATATAAAGTTGTCCTAACAAATAATAAGCTTAGTGATATTCTTAAATTCCCATTTGAGGCAAAAAGATAATGAATAAAGTAGTTTTTATAGATAGAGACGGAACTATCAACTTTGATAAAGTTGGTTATATTAACAACCCAGATGATTTTAACCTTTTCCCAAACACAAGTAAATCAATTCATCTTTTAAACCAAATGAACTTTAAGGTCGTCATCGTTACCAATCAATCCGGAATAGCTCGAGGGTATTTTACCTATGAAGATCTTTATAACATTCATGCTAAAATGATAGCTGAGTTGGCAAAAAATACTGCCTATATTGATGATATACTTATCTCACCTTACCACCCAAAAGGTGTAGTTAAACCATATAATATCGCACATGAGGATAGAAAACCTGGCATTGGTTTACTAAAAAAGTATTATGCATCAAATAAGTTTAAAACATCTAAGTCATTTGTCATTGGTGATAAAATGTCTGACATTGAATTAGGCCATAACTTTAATATGAAGACTATTCTAGTACTTACTGGTCAAGGAAAAAATACCTTTCTTAATAGGGCGAACTACTCGGTTAAACCAGATTTTGTTGTTAAAGATTTATGGGAAGCAGTAAAAATGATAAAAATTATTGATAAATAAAAAAGGAGACTACAAGATGAAGAGAATTTTTTTATTCCTCTTGATTGTTAGTATCTTCTCACTCTCAGGTGTTGAGTTTGAGGAGATTGCCAACCAAGTTAAGGAGATTAATCTTGAAAATGGAGCAAAGCTTCTTCTGTTAGAAGATGATTCAGCACCAATTGTTCACTGTATTACAGTTGCAAATGTCGGTGGTGTTAATGAAGTCCCTGGAATAACAGGTATAGCTCACTTCTTAGAGCATTTAGCTTTCAAGGGAACAAGTACAATCGGAACTAAAGATTACCAAGCAGAAAAGTTAATCTTAGACCAAGAAGATGCTGTTTTTGATAAATTATTAGATGCTAAGAAAAACGGAAATAATGAGTTAATCACAAAATATGAAAATGAACTAGAACTCTTAGAAGTTGAAGCTTCAAAATATGTAGAAAACAATGAATTTAGTAGGATCTATACCCAAAACGGTGGTCAAAACTTCAATGCTGGTACTTCTCAAGATTTTACCATGTATCAGATTTCTTTACCCTCAAATAAACTTGAATTATGGTTCACTATGGAATCTGAGAGATTTACTGATCCTGTTTTTAGAGAATTCTATAAAGAACGTGAAGTTATCTTAGAAGAAAGATTAATGACTGAAGTTAATCGTGGACAAGGTCAGCTTATGAAAGAGATGATGCGTACAGCTTTTGAAGTCCATCCTTACAAATATACTACTATTGGTGAAAAAGAAGATATTGAGAACATTACTCGTCAAGACGTAAAAAACTTCTTCAACAAATATTACGGTGCTCAAAACTTAACATTTGTTCTCTATGGTGATTTTGAAGAAGACCAAGCTATTGCTTTTGCAAATAAATATCTTTCCAAAATTCCTGAAAGAGAAAAATCTTTACCAGTAGCTGATAAAGAACCTGAACAAACACATGAAAAAAGGGTTACTGTTAATTATGACGCTGCCCCAATGATTATGATTAGTTATCATGTCCCTGCAGCCAGTCATCCCGACAGTGAAGCTATCACAGCTTTAGCTTCTATCTTTGGACAAAATGATACATCTCCCCTCATTAAAACTTTGGTTTATGAGAAAAAGTTGGCTCTTTATGCCTACTCTTTCTCAGGTATTCCAGGTTCAAAATATGATAACCTTTTTAGCATTATTTTAGCTCCTAACAGTGGAGTAGATACCAATGACTGTATTATAGAAATTGATAACATCATTAACAATTTCCTAACTAAGGGAGTTTCTGAAAAAGAATTAGTATCTTATAGAAAGAATTCTAAAAAAAGATATCTTTCTCAATTAGATGCAGGAATTTATCTACCACTTCAGATAGGACTTACAAATCTGATTACAGGAGATTACACAGATTTCTTTAACACATTAGAGAATATTGATTCGTTAAGAAGTAGTGATATTGTAAGAGTAGCTAAGAAGTATCTTGTTCCTAACAATAGAACTATAGGTATTTTAAAAAAGGCTGGTGAATAGTTATGAAAAAGATTATCTTAATATTAATTGTTGTTATTGTTTTACTTGCAGGATGTTCTTCTAACAAATCACGTCCAGTAGATAAGTTAAAATATCCCCCACTCAATGAAATAAAAATACCAGATGTGGTAACCCATACTTTAAGTAATGGAATAAAAGTATATTTTTTAGTTAATGACAAATTACCAATAGTTAGCGTGAAAGCTCAAGCTCATTCTGGTGATGTTACTGACCCAATAGATAAAATTGGTTTAGCATCATTAGCAAGTGGAGCAATAACTATAAGTTCAAAGAATTATTCACCTGACGACTTAAAGCAAATTCTTAATGATAATGCTATATCTTTAAATAGTTATTCATCTTCAAGGCACTCAAACGTATCAATGAATTACTTAGTAGAAGATACAGAATTAGCTTTCAATATCTTTGCAGATGTTCTTAAAAATCCTACTTTTGATGAACAGGAATTTGAAACACAGAAGACAAGAACAATATCTAACATCTATCGTAGAAATGACGAAGCTTCTGCAATAGCTTTTAGAGAATTCCAAAAAGTTCTATTCGGATCAAATTATCCCCATAATTATCAACAGGAGATTTATACAATTAACTCAATAACTAGAGAAGATGTTCAAGATTTTTATTCACAATATTTTTATCCAAATAACATCACTCTCACAATTAGTGGTGATTTTAATATTGAAGAGATGAAACAACTGTTAGAGTATCATTTTGCTACTTGGTATTCTCCACTAAAATACAAGGAAATAAATGTTCCAGAACCAAAAACGGATACAGATTCAAAAGTATTTGTAGTAGATAAACCAGATGCTTCTCAAACTTGGGTTCTCATAGGTCATAGATCAGATCTTCTTTTAAAAGATGATGATTATGCCCCAATGGTTCTTTTAAATGAGATACTTGGCGGTGGTTTTAACAGCCGTGTATATAAATCTGTCAGAGTTGATAAGGGATTATCTTATTCCCCTGCAGGCTTTTTATCAGTTGCTTTCGATAGACCAGGTGCGCTATATCTATTGGCGCCTACTTCCACTGAAACTACTCTCCAAGCAGCTGAAGCTCTTGTTGAAGAGATAAGAATTATCACTAACGAAAAGGTTACCAAAAGAGAATTAGAATTTGCTAAAGATTCATACTTTAACTCTTTTGTCTTTAGATATGAAAGACCTGAACAGATGCTTTATATTTTAAAAAACTATGACTATTACAAGTATGATAGAAACTTCGCAAACATCTTGAAAGAAAAGATTGAAAAGGTTACTATTGATGATATCTATCGTGTTGCTCAGAAATACTTAAAACCTGATGAATTGATTTATCTGTTTGTTGGTAACAAGAGTGAGTTTATTGATGAAGTTACTTCTTTAGGCCATGTTGAAGAGATTGATATTACAATCAAAGAGAGTAGAGATAGTGAAGTTATGGATTATTCAAAAGGAAAAGAGGTCTTCTTCAAGTTCTTAAACAGTGTAAAAAGTAAGAAGCTAATCAATTCATTATCTACTTTATCCACAGTTACTTCATCAAGTCCAATTGGAGATATTGACATAGATAAAACAACTGTCATTGTCTTCCCAGATAAAGTTTCTGATACTATTAGATACCCTAATGGACAGATGTCTATTGTTGTCAATAATGACAAAGGTGTACAAATCATGGGTGACCAGAAAAATGAATTAACAAAAGAACAGATAACTTCCATGGTTGATCAGATTCAGTTAACATACTTTGGTTGGCTTTACGATCCATCTGAACTTACTATAGGCTATTTACAGGATGAAATTGTTGATGATGTAGCTTATCAAGTACTTAAGATAGACTATAAAAATTCAAGTATGAAACTATGGATGAATAAAGAGACAAATTTACCTGATTTTTCTATTGAGAATATGGAAACTGCTCAAGGAACAATGAAGATTAAAAGTAGTTTCTTAAATTATCAGTTGAATGAATCTGTGCTTTGTCCTATGACAATTGAGCTTACTACAATGGATGGTACACCAATCAATACAACTAATTATAAATCAATCAAGTTTAATGGTCAAATACCAGATTCAACCTTTGATTTTTAATAGTTACTAACTAATAGAACATAATAAAGAGAAGCTTCAGCTTCTCTTTTTTTTATTCTATTCCAAATATAATAAATTGTTTGAAGATAACAAAATATGGGATTATACTTTTCTTTTGCAGGCAGAGGTGTTACTGTTGTATTTGATTAATAATCTACAAAAATTTGGATAAGATTACTATCTTCGAGAACTTGTAATTCATGAACATTGCCTTGGTTTTGTAAAACAATCAAATCACCCTGCTCAAGAATCCGTTCATCAGCCTCACTAAGCAATTTTCCACTAATGAGGTATAAAGCTATCAGTTTCCCTTTTGAAGATATAGTTAAGGTGAATTTAGTCCCAGAAACAAGCTTTTTATATTTTAAGTCTCCTTGCAGAGATTTAGAAGTCATCAAGTTAAAATCTATAACCTTCCCTTTAGCAGAAGTTTCCCAAGTGCCATCAAAATAATCACACTCATATTGAGACAGTTTTTTTTGATATTTTCCTTGGTGATTAAGTTCTAACTGACCATCAAGAATCATTAAGACCCGATTATAACCAGGGAGTTTAGTAAAATTAGATTCTTCTATATCGACTGTAGCTGAACTAATTCTAATCTGAAAATCTCTTTTTTGATATGAAGATTCAGGAGGATAGATAAAAAGTTCGGTAGTTGTGCCTCCACTCCAAGAACTGGTTTTATAGTTTGTTTTAGTTATGATCATGTTTGTAAGGAATAGGGTCTTTCAAACCAGCTTCTTGAAAGGCTTTTAGTCTAAGATGACAGGAATCACATGTTCCGCAAGCCACATCATTATTACGATAACAAGACCACGAGTATTCAAAAGGAGCATTAAGCTCTTTCCCTAACTTAACAATCTCAGCTTTTGTCTTGTGAATAACAGGCGTTTTTATTTGAATCATTGTATCGTCTTTAGTTCCTAAATCTATAGCTTTATTAATGGCTTTGTAGAAAGATTCACGACAGTCAGGATAACCAGAGCTATCTTCTTCAACGGCACCAATATAAATACGTTGAGCTCCAATTACTTCAGCCCAGGAGCTAGCTATAACTATTAGATTCCCGTTTCTAAAAGGGACATAAGTATCTGGAACAAGATGAGCATTAGTAGCATCATAATCTTTAATTTGCACATTTTTATCAATCAGGCTTGTACCACCAATTTGTTTAAGGTAACTAAGATCAACATTAAGAATACCTTTAGGTTGGTAGTAGTCTATTAAATTATCAAAACATTCTTGTTCTTTTACTTGAGTCTTCTGCCCATAATTAGCGTGGAGAAAGTAGAGTTCATCATTTTCTTGTTTGGCAATTGCAGTTGTTACCAAACTATCCATTCCTCCGCTTAACAAAATTACTGCTTTCTTAATCATTAAAACCAATCCTCAGTATTAAATTCACTTTCAATATTTTCTTGAATTTTATCATCTAACTTATAGAAGAAATCAATTTTAGTTCTTTCTTCAATCAAATCAATAGGAAAAGCATAATTCTTGAGTTCCCCATTATTTTCACCATTAGCAAAGATAAATCCAAGTCCTTTAATTTCATCTCCGGTCAAATCAGCAACTACTTTATAGTAGTAGCTTGGAACTGATACTTGACTCTTCCCAATCTTCTTTTTATATCCATCTATCAAAATAGGTCCTGTTGCAACATAAAGTTTCTCATTCTCTACAGCCCAATCTCTGACCTTTTCTTCTAACTCTTTCCATATTTTTCTGTTTAAGTCAGGATGCTGAGGAGACATATTGCTCATATAAAAGCTTTGGTTCATAGCATCTTCAGACCAACGATTGTCGGCAGCAGGACATAAGTGTCCTCTATCAAATCCACTTTTATAATAATCAGTAGGTAAAGCAGAACTAATAGTGGCTGAAGGATCTTTAACAAAGTTATCTTTCCTTTTAACTGCTTTATTCTCGACCTCTTCCTTAGTTAACTCATAGAAAACCCAGTCAGCTTGTTCATGCTCTTCATTATAATCAAAACTATAGGCGAGGTGTTCAACAATACCGCCATTAGTTAAATTAGCGGTAGGATAGTAAAAAGAGAGTTCTTTATCTTCTATTTGCTGTTTTTCAACTTGCTTGATAATATCTTCACTAGGTCGATTTCTAAAGTAAAAAAAGATAGCAACAGTAACAATAATTATTATCAAAGTTGAATAGCTTAATTTACTCTTAGGATTAGTAGTTGATTTTTTCTTAGTACTTTTTTTCTTCTTCGTTGGACTCTTTTTCGTCGAACGCTTTTTAGCTGGAGTTTTTGTAGTTGCTTTCTTGCTTGTTGACATAAATTCCTCTGTTAATCGAAATAATATACTGCTTCAATGGGGTTAACCTTAGCAGCTTTATAAGCAGGATAGAGACCTGAGAGAACTCCGATGGTTATGGCAAAACCCAAACCAACGAGTATTCCATTGAAAGGTAACACTAATGGTAATTTCATAGCGCTTGAGATTAATACTACAACAATTTTAGCAATTAGAATTCCAATCACTGAACCAATTAAAGTAAGAATAATAGCTTCTGATAAAAGTAAACTAAAGATATCAAGTTCAGACGCACCTATACTTTTCCGAATTCCTATTTCGTTCATTCTTTCACTAATAGATATTAGTAAGGTAGAGAACAGACCAATTCCACCCACAAACAGTGAGACTGAAGCTATCGCCATCAGAATAGTGTTCCATTTCCTCAACATATCATTTAGCTGTTGTGTGAATTTGAGAATCTCTTCTGGTTCTGCTACGAACTCAAATGATTCAGTCATGTTATGGTTTATTAATAGTAGTTGGCGTGCCTTGTTTTTATTGTAAAGAAACTGACTAGGTCCATCAGATTTGACATAAATTTCTTGTACTTCGCGATTAGGAGAATAATATTTTACTCCTGTAGATAAAGGAATAAAGATTGATTGTAAATCCCAATGTCTTTGCCACGAATTAAAATCTAAAGTTTGTTGTTCTGCTTCTTCTTCTCCAATTATGCCGATAACTGTATAACGGTAGTCACCTAAGGTTAATTTTTGACCTACTATGTTAGGATCGGAATCCATATTTTTTTTCCAAAAGCCACTTCCAATCAAACAAACATTTTCTTCTTTCCGTTCATCTAAGTTATTGAAGCTTCTGCCTTGAAGTAGATAATATTTTTTAAAAATAAAATAATCTACATTAGTGGCTTTGATTTGCACCCAGCGAGAGTACTTACTATTTTTATCAGCCAAAGTAGTTGATATCATAGCATAAATATGTTTAGCATCTAATTTCTCTTTAAGGGTATAAAAGTCATTAATATTTATTGGTTTAGCTTCCCTGCTATCTTGCCGTCTTTTCCACCATCGGCTATAATCCTCGGAGTTACTTTCCGTTTTTGTTTGTATGGTAAAAGAGTTATCCCACCCCATGTTTCCAACGCTAGTATTAATGGCAGCTTTTACACCATCGACAGCAGAAAAAATAGAAACAACAGCCAATACACCGATGATTAAGCCTAACAAGGTCAAAAGTGTTCTTATTTTATGAGATAAGATTATTGTTAGGCTACTACGGACATTGTTTCCCAAAAGCATTAAAAAACTTCCTGACCACACTTAGGGCAAAGCAAATGTTTTCCCTTATCTTTTGAATATTTCTCTTCCATATAGTAATTATTACAGTTTGGACATGCTACTTTCACAGGTTTATTCCAAGTTGAGAACTTGCATTCAGGATAATTTGTACAACTATAGAATACTTTTCCCTTTTTGGTTTTCTTTTCTGTTATCATTCCGGTTTCGCAATCAGGGCACTTAATCCCCAAATCTATTGGCTTAGTAAACTTACATTTAGGATAATTTGAACAAGCAATAAATCTACCATACCTACCACTTTTAACTACTAATGAATTTCCACATTCTGGACATTTCTCGTCTAGGGTTTCTTCCTTAACAATAATTATTTTCCCATCTTTATCACGCTTGAAATTCTTAATATCTTTACACTTAGGATATTCAGAACAACCAAGGAATTCACCTTGTTTACCTGTTCTAACAACATAATGTCCCTCTTTACATTTCTCGCAAGGAATATCAGTGTGTTCTAAATAGTTGGCTTTCTCTTTAGTTAAATCGACAGCATCTATCATCTTTTTTAGTTCTTGATAATAATCATCAAGTACTTTTTCTACTACACTTTTCCCTTCTTCAATACTATCTAATTTCCTCTCCATATCAGCAGTAAATAATACATTAAATGTAGAATCAAACTTTGATGTAAGGAAACTATTAACTTTTATCCCTAACTCTGTTGGATGCAAATACTTCTGAATTAATTCAACATACTTCCTATCAGTGATAGTTGAGATAATTGAAGAGTAAGTTGAAGGACGCCCTATCTCTTTTGCTTCTAATTCTTTAATCAGAGAAGCTTCAGAATAACGGGCAGGTGGCTGAGTAAATTTTTGTTCAGAAGTTACATCACTTTTTTCTAAGTCATCACCTATTTTATATGCTTTGTCAATTAATTCTCCCATTGAAGTAGAAACATAGCTATAGGCTAAGGAGAATCCCTTGTCAAGAATTGTAGCACCTTTAGTCAGGAATTCAGCATTTCCAACTTCAACAAAGACTTGAACATTCTCTACTTCCATAGGGACCATCTGTGTAGCAACAAATCTGCCCCAGATTAAACTATAGATTCTAAATTGTTCAGGAGAAAGATAGTCTTTTATGCTATCTGGTGTTTTATGGACGTCAGTAGGTCTTATTGCTTCGTGGGCATCTTGAGCTTTGTTTTTATTAGCAAAGTTACGCACTTTCGGATTAAGTTTATCTTCTCCGAATCTAGCTTTGATAAGTTCTCGACAGCTATCTTGTGCTTCTGTAGATATTCTCAAGGAATCAGTTCTCATATAGGTAATTAAACCAGACTGCTCACCTGATATTGAGATACCTTCATATAGTTCTTGAGCAATTTTCATTGTTCTTTTAGGGCTAAATCCAGAAATTCTAGAAGC
>Ga0265294_10009222_pt1 | contig 11411 bp, 9 predicted proteins | sample MunlanPumphouse3_FD_192504 | JGI IMG/M metagenome (GOLD analysis project Ga0265294, IMG submission 192504) | Groundwater microbial communities from a municipal landfill in Southern Ontario, Canada - Pumphouse #3 | ecosystem: Environmental > Aquatic > Deep subsurface > Groundwater | place...
AGATAGCAGAGAACAGGGATTTTCCCTTTCTGGATGGATGTTTCAAACTCCTGGGCCGTCATAATCAGTAAGACTGCTCAATTGCGGTCAGGAATTTCTGGGCAAGAATCCTGGATGCGGCGGCAAGGGCAGCCTCTTCAGCATCGCGCTGGCGAGCAAGATCCGTGGCTGCGGGATAATCCTGAGAGGATTGGAGCATACCTTTCCAGATCGGTGCGCCACCTCCCTTTCGGTACAATTCCAGTTCCACATCGATGGTTAGACGATATTCCTTGACCCGGTCCAAGGCCGTGTAGGAAAGCGAGCGGATTGAATACGAGCGCAGAATGCCTTTTACCTGAAGATCACCCTCAGCCTCGTTACCAGCTGGCGCCAAACCCCGCATGGCATGCCCCTCTTCAAGCAATGCTCTGCGTATAACTGTCTGGGCCGATGGGCTGATAGTCTCGTTGACAATGAAGGCGACCCACAAAGATTGGCCGGAAGCCAAGCGGTTTTCCGCAGAACCGGTCAGATGATAACCACATCCACACAACAGAATCAGAATCACGGCGACGGATAAAAAACGCATATTTCTACCCCACCACAATGTTGACCAGTTTGCCAGGTATGCAAATAATCTTGCGTATCTGCTTGCCCTCGATAAACGGCTTTACCTTCTCCTCCGCAAGAGAAATGGCTTTCATGGTCTCCTCATCGGCGTCGGCAGGTACAGTGAACCTGGAGCGCAGCTTGCCGTTAACCTGGATGACCACCAACACCTCATCATCAACAACCGCTTCACGGTCATAGTCGGGCCATGACGTCTCGGTCAGAGGGGTAAGGTGTCCCATCCGCTGCCATAGCTCTTCGGTGATATGAGGGACAAAAGGCGCCAGCATCTGCACCATACTCCCCAGTGCTTCCTTCATGACGGCGCCATACTGGGACGTCGTCAACTCCGCCCCCTGGAGGACGTTCAATAATTCCATCACAGCGGCAATTGCGGTGTTGAAATGAAAACGTTCCTCAATATCCTCGGTGACCTTCCTGATGGTCTTATGCACGACGCGGCGGACTGCTCGATCCTCAGGTGTGAGTGCGGAGAGATTCACCGCTCCTGAGTTATTGATCAAATCCAGTCGATCATGAACCAGTTTCCATACACGATTCAGGAACCGGAAGGAGCCATCTACCCCCTGGTCACTCCAGTCCAGGTCTTTTTCAGGAGGAGCGGCAAACAGCGAAAAGAGACGGGCAGTGTCTGCGCCATAACGATCAATCAGGCCATTGGGATCAACCACATTACCCTTGGATTTGCTCATCTTGGCGCCGTCCTTGATGACCATGCCCTGGGTTAGTAGTTTGGTGAATGGTTCATCGCAGGTTATATAACCCAGGTCGCGCAGCACCTTGGTGAAGAAACGGGCATAAAGCAGATGCATGACGGCGTGTTCTATTCCGCCGATATACTGGTCAACGGACATCCAGTAATCCACTCGCTCACTATCGAGAGGAGCATCCAAAAGATCCGGGCAACAGTAACGCAGGAAATACCAGGACGATTGTACAAAGGTGTCCATGGTATCAGCCTCGCGTCGCGCAGGTTGTCCACACAATGGGCAAGGAACATTGATAAAGGAATCAACCTTGGCCAGTGGGCTGCCACCCTCGCCGGTGAATTCCACATCCATGGGAAGACGCACCGGCAGATCCTGATCCGGTACCGGCACTACACCGCATGCATCACAGTAAATGATGGGAATTGGGTTACCCCAGTACCGCTGACGAGAGATGCCCCAGTCCCGCAGCCGGAAATTAACGGTCTTCTTCCCGATTCCTTCAAGTTCGAGAAAATCGGCGATGGCCTCCTTGGCAACATCGCTACGCTGTCCGTTAAACTGGCCGGAGTTGGCCAGAATCCCGATGTCGGTGAAGGCAGCGGCCATGGATATCGGATCAAGCGTTTCCCCCTCAGGCTGGATGACGACCTGAAGCGGCAAGTCATATTTCCGTGCGAATTCAAAATCGCGCTGATCGTGGGTAGGAACTGCCATTACAGCGCCTGTTCCATAGTCCATCAGGACAAAGTTGGCCAGATAGATCGGCATGCGCATCCTGGTCAAAGGATTGATGCAGTACGAGCCGGTGAAGACCCCCTCCTTCTCAAAGTCCTCGGCGGTCCGCTTGATACGGTCGGTCTTTTTGACCTTCTCAATGAAAGCATTCACCTCCTCTTTTCTGTCAGGCGTTGTAAGTGCCTCAACCCGAGGATGTTCGGGTGCAAGTGACATAAAGGTGGCGCCAAACACGGTATCCTGGCGGGTTGTAAAGACCTTGATTGCGTCTGCATTTCCTTCCAAAGGGAAATCGATCTCACAGCCAAAGCTTTTTCCGATCCAGTTGCGCTGCATCACCAAGACACGTTCAGGCCAGCCAGGCAGGCGGTTTGTCCAATCCAGCAGTTCCTCGGCATAGTCGGTGATCCGGAAAAACCACTGATCCAGTTCCTTCTGATTCACATCACTGTCACAGCGCCAGCAACAACCATCCTCCACCTGTTCGTTGGCCAGTACGGTCTCACACTTCGGGCACCAATTGACAAAGGAGGTCTTTTTGTAAGCCAATCCTTTTTCATACATCTCAAGGAAAATCTTCTGTTCCCATCGGTAATATTCAATGTCACATGTGGCCAGTTCCCGGCCCCAATCGTAGGACAGACCCATCTTCTTGAGTTGGCCGCGCATGTAGGCAATGTTCTCATAGGTCCATTTGGCCGGATGGCTTTTGTTCTGGATAGCCGCATTCTCCGCCGGCATCCCGAAGGCATCCCATCCCATGGGATGAAGCACATTATAGCCGCGCATCTTCTTGAATCTGCCGACTACATCACCAATGGAATAGTTACGCACATGGCCCATATGAATCCTGCCGGATGGGTATGGAAACATCTCCAAAAGGTAATATTTCTGTTTTTCACGATCCTCAGTCACTGCAAAGGATTTGGCTTCTTCCCAGTGCTGCTGCCACTTTTCTTCAACATCCCGAGGGTTATACTTCTGATCCACTGTCTCTTCCTTTCTTATCATTTCTCGTCAAAGTTCGTTGCCGGTTTTATAAATACTGTTTAATTTTCATATCCTGCTCACTATCGATATGATTGCGGCGCAGCCAGACCGTGTCGGTGTATTATTCTAAGCAAATCAGGCTTTTGATAGATCATATCATTTTTGAAATGGCGCAGGGTGAACATCGTCGTGATGTTCATTAGCGACTCCGAATGCCCCAGAAGCAAAAAGCCACCATCATAAAGAGATGCATGGAATGATTCCACCACTCTTTTTTTAGCTGCAATATCGAAATAAATAATAACATTGCGACAGAAAATGAGGTCCATTTTACCAAGCATAACCATACGATGTGTGTCAAACAGGTTAAGATGGCTGATATTGACAAGTCCCCGTACTTCGTCATTAATCCTGAATCCATCATCCTGCTCTTGGAAGAATCGTTTCAAATAGCAGTCGTCGGTAAGCCGAAATGAGGATTTACCATATATTCCTCGTCGTGCAAGCTGTAACACCCTTTGACTTATGTCGGTACCAATGATCTCGATTTTCCAACCCTGAAGTTCTTTGATACCAAGCAAAAGCATGGCAATTGTGTACGGCTCTTCGCCCGTTGAACATCCGGCGCTCCAGATACGCAAAGAACGTTCGCCGCGCGCTGCTTTCATCTTGAGGAGCTCGGGGATAATTTCATCTGTAAATGCTTTCAATTGGTATGCTTCACGGAAAAAATAGGTTTCATTGGTCGTCAGGATATCCATGATATCCATCAGTTCCTGATCTTTCTTCCGGTTGTACTTTATAAAATGGTAGTAATCTCGAAATGATGGGAGATTGTGTGCTATAAGCCGACGGGCGAGGCGTTTTTCCAGGAGGTATTTTGATTTGTCATCAAAATATATGCCGCAATGATCGTATATACAATCGCGAAAGAGACGAAACTCTTCGTCAGACATGAATTGATCGACACCCAGGAAATATGTCATGCAATCCCTTCCAGCAAGCCCTGGATATATATTTTAATCGGATTATTCTCGTCTCGCTTCAAAGCCTGCATAAGAAATGTTTTTGCCTGTTGGGGAGGCAGTTCGGTCAGCACTTCAGCCCATGCGGAACGTACTTTCAGGCGGGGGTGCGACATAAGCCGCTCTGCATTGAACATGATCCATTCACCGCCCTGACGGGCAAGGATTGCAATGGCCAGCAATAATACGTCTCTGTCATCACTGTCGAGAGCCTTTTCAACCAAATCCATTGCCTGGCGGCTTCCGATTATTTCAAGCACCTCAAGGCAGGTAATCATCAAAAACCCCTCGGCTATTGAGAAAACAGACTGTATGGCTTGAAGCGCACTTGATTTATCAATACTTGCAATACTTCTTAGAACCGCACACTGAACCCAACACTCCTCGTCGTTCAATGCATGCGTCAGGAAGGGGACAACATCTGAGCCGCCGACCTCCCCCAAAGTTTCCGCAGCGGCTATTCGCACATTGGGATCTTCATCAACAAGCGCTATCAACAAAATATTGTTGGCTGAGGAGAAGTGCAGTTTACCGATTGAGGTGACCGCAGCCTGACGGACAGTGGCGCTCTCGTCCTTAACCAGCAGCATTAGACGATCAGCATCTCCCAAAGTGGTATAAAGAATTACCGCCTCTCGCCGTTGCTCAGGAAGCTCTGATCCTTCCAATTTACGAGCCACATCTTGAATAGAACGACGGTCAATGCGAGCCAGCATCTGAAGACAGACCATCACATCGGCTCTTACATCGGAATCCGTGTCATCAAGAAGAGATACTATATCGGCAATGCAGTCCGTAAGACCGAGTTTGCCCACAGCTGTTACACCAGCAGAACGAACCTGCCGCGATGTGGAGCGAAGCGTTTCCCGGATCAACATACTCCCGGCTCGGTAGGCAAGGTCTCCCACCAGCGTACAGATAGCGCAACGGCCAATTTCATCACTTTCAGGATAGAGTGCAATAAGAGCATCCATACCGCGTGAACCAAGACGTTTGAATGATGTAAGAGCGCTGCCGGAAAGGCGTTCACAGGCATATGCCGCCAGCAACGTCTTTGCAGCACGAATATCGCCAATGATTCCAAGCGCAACAGTTATAGCTTCGGCCAGGGCAGGATCCTGCAGGTCAAACGAATCTATCAAGACCGGAACTGTCTCACTGCCTGATAACAGCTGCAAGGCTTCCTGGAATGCCTGCCGGTCCGTAGCGCTGGATCTTGAAAAGATACGATACCATCCTATGATTGCAGCATTACGGCTGCTTTTCTGACGTGACATAAAAGCTTGCATCAGGATGGGTGTTACCGACCCGTCGCCAATGCTCCCAAGACATTCATAGACACTTTTGCATAAGATGTTCTGGCCAGCCAGCATGACAATTTCCGCAGGTACGGATACATGGGCGGTCAATTTGCCTAAAGCTGCGAGAGCACTAAAACGAAATAAGATGGATTCTTTTCCTATAATGGCTTTGATCAGGTTTGATACCGCCCTGTTGTCGCCAATGTTCCCGAGATGTTCAGCCGCAGCAGAGGCAACATTCACATCAGGGTCACCCAGGGCGGAGAGTAGTGCCGGAACAAACTCCGGACTGCCGATAATACCCATAACGTCAACTACAAACTTGCGCACATCCTTGTCATTATCTCCCATGAGCTGAATCAATGGAACTGTAGCCCTTGATCCGATTCTGCCCACGGCCTCCGCAGCAGAGTTCCTTAAACCGGCATTTTCCTGGTTTCCAAGAAGTTCCAGAAGTAATCTAATGGATTCTTCATCAGGATTCATTGTTACAAAGACGTCAACGGCTTCTTTGCGCACCCTCCAGCTTTCATCTCCCATTGCAAAAAAAAGCAGATCGCGGGCTTCCTGGAACGATTGCTCCCTCAGAAGCGAAAGCGCCACACGGCGTGTTTCCTCATCCTGAGACCGCAGGGTTTTTTCTATATTCGGCAGACCATTCACCTGACTGCTCCCGTACAAGCGCGAAAATAATTTTTGACTCACTGTCAGTTTATGTCGGCAATTTCCCGATAATCTACAGGACAAACCAGAGCATCGATATTAAGAATCATAAAAACCTGCTCATCTGACAGGCAGAGGCCCAGCAAATATTCTACCCCTACCCATTCGTCCAGATCCGGTGGCGGTTTTATCTCACTGGCAGGAATTGTAATAACCTCCATGATATCGTCAACAGCAAGCGCAAGCATCTGTTGGCGAGAGAGGTTGACTATGAGCAGTTTACCGGACTTTCCCGCTGCCAAGGGCGTCATTCCGAATAGCTTGCGTAGATTCATGACCGGAATGACTATCCCGCGGAGATTGAGCACCCCTTCAAGTAACAGCGATGAGCGTGGGAGACTTGATAGTTTTTGCGGCTGAATGATCTCCTTGATTCGCATAATATCCACGGCAAAGAGATTGTCTTCCAGACAGAAACAGGCCAGCTGGATATCCTGTAGTTCTTTCTTCATAAGAATACGCTTCTTATCCATACCAACTCCATTTTCAGTAGAGATTGATATCAGTAATAGTATCCAGGTTCAACAGTATGATCATCCGGTTGTCCGTACGGCCGATATTGCTGACAAAATCCCGGTTGATCCCATCAAGAACGGCAGGGGCAGGCTCAAAACGATCTTTGGCTATACGCACAACCTGAATAACCTCGTCTACCAACAGGCCGATAAAGCCATCACCATGTCTTACCACAACAATACGTCCCCTGCTGGTAACGGCCTCTTTCATAAGACCCAGGCGGTCAAGCATGTCCACTATCGGTATGATAACACCACGTAAGGAAATGATCCCTGACACAAAGGAAGGCGCCCGGGGTATCTCGGTCACCTCTCGTGGCTTGATTATCTCTTTGATGCTCATGATGTTTATGCCGTATATCTCATTTGATACACGGATACAGAGAAATTCCTCATAATCTTCAACAACCGAACTGGCTTGTTCTGCAATTGGTAGCTGCAGGTCCTCATTGCAACCAGCTGCTATTCTCCCTGCCTGAATAATTTCAATCGGGTCGGAAGGCGCCTTTCGATGATGTACCTGGCACGGTTGAACGGGCGGCGCGAAAACTGACATTTCTGTATTTGTGAAAAAATCATCGCCAATAGACGCCGCCTGAAGTGGTACAACCACTTCCAACCGAGGCGCGACAACAGTCATGTCGCTTGGAGTATTTATCCCGGAAGCATCTTCAGGAGGCGTACTATGATGGCCTTTTCGGGCCTTTTGCCTTATTTTTGCCAGATCCATATACCCTGCCTAGATCATCAATTCATCTTTAATTTCATTGATGATGACCGAATCAATCAAAGCTGCATCGCTACCATAAGCCACAAGCAAGGCATTGGTTGCCATGGAGTTAATCCTGCGCGGTACACCACCGGTCAGTTCAAATATCTTTTGAACGGCATCCGGAGTGAACAATCCCGGGGCGCCACCTGCGACCTCAAGTCGAAAATCCAGGTATTCCATGGTCTCCTCCAGCGACAGAGGCTGGAGGTGATAATGGAGTGCAATCCGTTGTCGCAACGGTTCAAAACGCGGTGAAGCAAGCAAGCCACGTAATTCAGGCTGTCCCATAATGACAACTCCGAGCAGATTGCGGTCATCCAGCTGAAAATTGGTCAGAAGCCTGATCTCGTCAAATACTTCCGCATCAACGATCATCTGGGCTTCATCAACCACTATAACCGGACATATCCCCTTCTGATAACTTTCGTAGACTACCGTATTGATTTGTTCAAGCAGATCATCCTTGGCAGCAGCCGGGTTTTCAACATCCAACAGTCTGGCCGTGGTACGCAGGAATTCGATGGCATTCAGCCGTGGATTAACGATGAAGCAGAAACGGTATTCCTCACCAAGCCGATCCATCAGTGCGCGCGAGAGGGTTGTCTTACCACAACCAATCTCACCGGTCAGAACAGCGATCTCTCGCTCCTCCAGCACGAACTCCAATCTGGCCAACGCTTCTTCATGCCCACTGCTCAGGAAAAGAAAACGTGGATCAGGTGTTTTGCTGAAAGGTTTTTCCCTGAAGCCAAAATACGCCTTGTACATGGTATCAGTTCCCGCTTCTCATGGTTTCATTGATCATGCCACCTACATCGAGCACAAGGATTGTACGCTGATTCCCAAGGTCCGCAACGCCGGAAATCCCACGGAAACGCTTGAATGCTTCACCTATGGACTTGATGACGATATCCTGCTGCCCCAGCAAGTCATCCACTACAATACCCATCCGTTTCTCGGCAACCCTGACCACAACCACATAAAACTCACCGGATGGGTTTACTTGACCTTGACGGTCGATATTGAAGAAATTATCCAGTCTGAGAAGCGGCAAGGTTGTCTCTCGCAGTTGGATAACCTCCTTACGCTCTACTGTTTTGATAGCATCAGCGGTTATAATCAGTGATTCCAGCACCGACGTTATGGGAATGGCGTATGTTCTATCACTACAGGCGATGATCAACGCCTTGATGATGGCCAAGGTGATGGGAAGGGTAATTACGAAACGGGATCCAGTCCCTTTTCCGGTTTCAATATCTATCATACCGGAGACCGCGGCGATATTGTTCTTGACAATATCCATACCCACCCCGCGTCCCGACACCTCACTTACTTTGTCAGCGGTAGAAAAACCGGGAAGAAATATGAGATCTATCGCATCATTATCCGAAAGGGTCATTGTGTCATGGACAAGACCCTTTTGCAGGGCTTTGGCCTTGACTTTCTCCAGATCAATACCGTTGCCGTCATCCTCAATCTCAATGACAACGTGGTTACCTTTCTGGTAGGAAGATATTTTTATAGTGCCCTTCTCTTCCTTGCCTTGTGCAGCACGACTCTCCGGTGACTCGATACCATGATCGATGGCATTTCTGATGATATGCATCATCGGATCAGAAATATCTTCAATGATCAGCTTGTCCAGCTCTGTATCAGCTCCGTAAAACTTCAGATCCACCTTTTTACCCTGTTCCCGGGAAATTTTACGGACAATTCGTGACAATTTTTCATAGAGTTGCCCGATAGGAATCATCCGGATCTCTATCACCCCTTTTTGCAGATCAGCCAGTTTGCGCTCAAGCCCCTTGGCTGCCTTGCCAAGATCAATGGCCATAAGCGAGAACCCTTCGGTGCGCATACGGGCGGCAATTCCGGAGATGGAAGAATGAGCCAGCACCAGTTCGCCAACTATGTTCATCAGCTCATCCAGCTTACCGATATCAACCCGAACCGTGCGGCTCATGCTCTTGGATGATCGGGTGGCCTCATCCGACTGTACGGATGGAGACAATGGTTCATTTTGTACCAGGGGTATGACCGGAAGCGTGACCTGTTGTGGAAGCACTGATGGTGTTAGCGTTGAGGAGACCGGTGGCGCTGATTCTCCCAGGAGCGTAACAAAAATCTTATCTTGCTCAACCAACTCTTTCAACTCCTGGAGTTTCCTTGTACTGCCACAGATTATCTCAAAGTCGATATGAGTCTCCATGTTGTCCCCAACGATGGGCAACGTACTGATTACCTCGCCACATGTCTTCAGCAAATCTGAAACCCCAGCCAACTCCAAATCAAAGGTTATCAGCTCAAAAGAGGTGTGAACGGAATAGATGTTTCTTCCTCTGGCAATGTTATCCAGCAGGCGGTGTTCTTCGTATTCGGTCAAGGCGCTCCGCACATGTTCAGGCAATCCAAGTTGTTCAAGGGGCGATTCACCGCTTGGTTTATCGGAAGGCGCCAGACAGGCATTGATCATGGCAACACATGCGGCAATTTCATCAGTCTGGTTTACCGAACCACCTTCAGAAACATTACGGATGAGGGCGGTCAATAATTCATAAGACTCGAAGAGTATGGGCATCAAGGCCTGATCCAGGTTCAATTTGCCCAGTCGCAGCCAATCCAGCAGGTTTTCCATATTGTGGGACAGCTCGGCGATGTCACTTAATCCGAACATTCCCGCCAATCCTTTAAGGGAATGAGCTGCTCTGAAGATTGAGTTGAGCAGATCCGGATTCAGACAACCACTGTCGGCCATATCAGCCAAGTCGGCAAGCCCGGAGCCGAGTTGATCTGCAACTTCCTCGGCCTCGGCCAGAAAATCCTTGACTGCATTATTTGCCGATGTGTTTTTGTCGCTCATAGTCGGCTACTCGAAATCGCCATGTAATGTTCATGGCCTGTTCAGATATTTGAGGAGTAACTCCTGAAGCATGGCGGGATCAAAGGGTTTAACAACATATTCATTGGCTCCGAGAAGTTTGCCCTTGTCGATATCTTTCTGGCTCCCCTCGGTGGAGACGATAATAACCGGGATATCCTTGTAATTCGGATTTCCACGCAGATAACTGATCAGTTCGAGTCCGTTGATATCAGGCATATTGATATCCGTGAGAACGAGATCTACATTTTCACGAGGCAAAAGCCTCAGTGCCTCAAATCCGCTGCAAGCCTCAATGATGTTAAAGTCGCCGAGCGATTCGATGATGGATATCAGCATGGCGCGCATGGCCCCGGAGTCATCAGCAATCAAGACTGTTTTGGTGTTCATAGGTAGGCCTTTTTAATGAAAGTGAGTAAACAATATCTTATCATAGCAGGCAAGTAAAGCCTTTATGCCGTCTTGCGGGGATGTCGGGGGGCGTCGTCTTTGTCTCTTCCCCGGAATATAAGTCTGAGGGGTGTTCCTTCAAATCCGAATGCCTCTCGAAATTTGTTGGCCAGGTAGCGTTCATATGAAAAATGGATGCTATCGGGTTGATTGGTGAAAATGACAAAAGAAGGTGGTCGGGTTCTAACCTGGGTTGCAAAGTAGAATTTAACTCGTCTGCCATGGGCAAGGGGAGCATGGTGGCTGGTTGTCGCCTCTGAAAACACTCGAATGAGATCTGATGTTGTTACACGCCGACTGTACTGCTTCATGACATCATCCACCGTTGCAATGATTTTACCAATGCGCTGGCCGGTTTTGGCGGAAACAAAAACCATTGGCGCATAAGCCAGATACTTGAAACCATCTCTGACTTTGTCCATATAAATACCAAGGGTGGCATTGTCCTTCTGTAGGCTGTCCCATTTGTTAATTACAAAAACGCAGCCCTTGCCAGCCTCGTGGACATACCCGGCAATTCGCTCATCCTGCTCGGTAACACCTTCTTCAGCATCAAGAACCACCAGGACAACGTCGGCACGCTCAATACTGCGTAGCGCATCTACTACGCTGTACTTCTCCAACTTCCCGGTGGTTTTCCCTTTGCGACGAATTCCGGCGGTATCGATCAGGAGATATGGTTTCTTATTGCAGGTAAAAA
>Ga0265294_10009223_pt1 | contig 11411 bp, 10 predicted proteins | sample MunlanPumphouse3_FD_192504 | JGI IMG/M metagenome (GOLD analysis project Ga0265294, IMG submission 192504) | Groundwater microbial communities from a municipal landfill in Southern Ontario, Canada - Pumphouse #3 | ecosystem: Environmental > Aquatic > Deep subsurface > Groundwater | place...
ACCGACCTGATAATAAAAGAAAAGATCAGAAGAGTCTATATAGGTACCACTGATCCTTCTCCCCACTCGAACGGCAGAGGAACTGAAGTTCTGAGAAGAGCGGGTGTTGAAGTCGAATGCGGCGTTCTGGAAAAGGAATGCATTGGCATCAATAAGCCGTTCTTTCATTCGCTCAGAACGGGTATGCCTCTTATTATTCTAAAAGCGGCTTCATCTCTGGACGGATCTCTAGCTACAGACAACGGCGATTCGAAATGGATCTCATCTGAAAAAAGCAGGAAAATGGTACACAGATTGAGAAATTTTTATGACGCTGTGCTGGTCGGCAGAAACACTGTTGAAAAAGACGACCCGCTGCTCACAGTAAGACACTGCAGGGGAAGAAACCCTGTGAGGATAGTAACTGATGAACATTTATCGCTCAGCCCCGACAAAAAAATTTTCGGTAACGATTCGGGAACAATTATAATCACTTCGAAAACAGTAACGGAGACATCTGAAACAAAGTATAAAAACAAAGGTATAAGTATAATTAAAGTCGATGAAAACAACGGGGAGCTTGATCTGGAACAGGCATTCAGAACGCTTCATTCATACGGGATAAGATCAATACTGGCAGAGGGCGGCGCAGCGATGTTTTCCTATCTTATCAATAACAGACTTGCCGACAAGATCGTACTTTTTCTTGCGCCTAAACTGATCGGAAGCTCTGTAAAGTTCTTTTCCGGATCCGGGATCGAACTGGTGTCTGATTCTGTATCGATTGAGGATGTTAAATATAAAAGATCCGGCGTCGACCTTTTAGTTGAGGGTAACTTGAGGTATTCCGATTGAAAATTTCAAAAGAAATAAAATTGATGGTCCTGACAGATTTCATAACTGTCAACCTGTCGACCTTGATACTTTTTATAATCAAATTCAAGACCGACTATTTCATCACATACACAGATCACTCTTATTCGGAGCTTTTGATCATTTCACCTGTTCTCTACATTTTCTGGCTGTCTGTTTTCCACATAAAGGACCTGTATAAATCGTTCTATTTCAGAAGCGCAGTAGAGATCGGGCTGAGCGCATTGTCGGGAATTACGGTCGGAATAATTGTTCTTTATGTACTGACGACATTGAACTTTAGAGAACTGTCAGGCACAGGACTGATTATTTATTATGTTATTCTGAGCACTGTGGTAACATCCGGCAGAATTTTTTTCAAACTTACTTTAAACAGACTTTTCAGAAAAGGCATAGGCTTAAGAAACGCCCTCGTTATAGGCTATAATAAATCGTCTAAGAAAATTATCCGCGAGTACCATAAAGGACGGCTGCTGGGGTTAAGGATAATCGGTTTCATTGATGACGGCAAGGACAATCCTGAATATCAGGGTTTCAGGACACTGGGCGATCTGGACAGATTTGAGGACATAATTAAGGATAATCAGATAAGGGAAATTATAATATCCGTAGAAGTAAAAGACCCGTTTCTTATAAACAACATAATTCTTAAATCAAAGGATCACAATGTCTTTTACAAAGTTGTGCCTTCGCTTGAGGATATAATCAGCGGGAATGTCAGGACTTTCGAGCTTTTCGGATACAAGCTTCTGGAACTGTTCCCTGACATATTGTCACCCTTCCAGAGAATGCTTAAAAGAAGCTTCGACATAATAGTATCGCTGATCCTTTTGATCTTAATGAGCCCCTTAATGCTTTTGAGCATTCTGATAATAAAATTCGATTCGAAAGGAGAGGTGATCTTCAGACAAAAAAGAGTGGGGAAAGATTTTAAGGAATTCACTGTCTATAAATTCAGGTCAATGAAAAAGGACGCCGAAGCCGAAACAGGCGCTGTCTGGGCATCTAAGAACGATCCGAGGATCACAAGATACGGCACCTTCATGAGAAAAACCAGGATCGACGAGCTTCCTCAGCTTATAAATGTCCTTATCGGCAACATGAGCTTTGTAGGACCCAGGCCTGAAAGAAAATTCTTCGTTGACAAATTCATAAAAACCATACCCTATTATTACAAGAGACTCCATGTAAAACCCGGACTGACGGGATGGGCTCAGGTTAAGCACAAATATGACGAATCGTTCGACGATGTTAAAGAAAAACTTAAATATGATCTTTATTACATCGAGAACATTTCGTTAAAACTCGATTTTATAATTCTGTTCTACACTGCAAGAGTCGTAATTAATTTTAAAGGCCACTAAATTCGGAGATATCTAATGAAAAAAATCGTTTTGCTCAGTCTGTTTATATTTTCTTTGTCAAGTTTCTCCCAGACTGAAGAACTTTTAAGAATGTACCAGAAAATGACCGGTAAAGACCTTTCTTCTGAGATAGAAAAACTCAAAGGCAAAGATTCACCCAATAAAATAACAACCGAAGTTGCGGAAATTGACACCGTTCTTTCTTTAATCGATGATGAATCTGATATCCCGGTTGATTCTGTTGAAGTGTATAAGACATATTTTGAAAAATACGTGAACGGGGAAGTGATCGACCCCTACAGCTCGGAATTAAAACAGTTCCGTATAGATTTCTCGTCTGTAAGAACGAATCTTAATTACAATAAATCGATACCCGACAATTATATTCTTTCCGCCGGTGATATATTTGCCGTCGATGTCTGGGGAGCGATGGAGAAAAATTATGCCGTTGAAGTAACGAACGAGATATTCATAATCATTCCCCAGATCGGAAAGATCGACCTCTCGGGACTTGATTATAAAGCTGCCAAAAGCAGGATCGAATCCAAATTATCCAGCATAAACGGCATAAAATTCAGCGTAAGGCTCAGCGAAGTAAAACCGATCTCTATATTCGTAGTCGGTAATGTCATAAAACCCGGGGTGTATAATGTCTCGCCCTTTTCAAGCATTATTGAAGTTCTGGCAGTAGCGGGAGGCGTAACTCCTGAAGCAAGTTTAAGAAATATCGGACTAATCTCGACAAAAACCGGATCCAGAGTAGTGGACATGTACTCACTTTTGTTTTTCGGAAAAAACCCTGTATCTGTCCTTGAGCCTAACATGACCGTTTTTGTACCTCTTACCGGCGATCAGGCGGCGATAGCGGGAAATGTGAAAAGAGAAGGTATTTTCGAGATCCGAACATCAGACAGGCTTGAAGATATCATCGAAATTGCTGGAAAGACCCCTTTCTCTGATACGGAAAGAATTGAAATTGAAAGACTCGGAGCGGACGGAAGAAGTGAAATACTGTCAGTTTCTCTGAAAGACAACCCCAAGCTGAGAGACGGAGATGTGGTCAGGATGTTCTCAACACTTGTTTTCAATTCGAAATATGTTTATCTAAAAGGAAACTTCAGACATAACCGGAAGATCCAGTATGACGAGGGAATGATGCTCGGCGATATTATCAGCGACAAAGAGATAGTATTCGAGAATACTGATATGAATTATGCGAGCATCATAAGGAAGAACGGAACGGGAAAAAGAGATGTAATGATCACTTTCTCGCCAAAAAATGTACTCGAAAAACTCGGTGAAGACAGAATACAGCTTTCCGCGAGAGATACAGTTGAAGTATTCAGCCTCGACTCTGTTTCATATTTTCCGTCAGTTGAAGTGTCGGGAGAGATCAACAAGCCCGGAGTTTACAAATTCACCAAAGAAATGACCGTTTCAAATCTTCTTTCCTACTCAGGAGGACTTACACCTTACGGCGACATAAACAACATCGTAATTATCAGAAATAACGCAATGGACGGATACAGCTATTTCTCAAATATAAAAACCGAAGAATTCGTCCTGCAGGACGATGACAAGGTGCATATCTTTGATTACTCGGCAAAAAACCCTCTTCAGAGCGTCGGAATATGGGGTAATATAAAAAATCAGGGCAATTACATTCATTCAGATAACATGACGGCTTATGATCTTATAACACTGGGAGGCGGATTTAGGAAAGACGCCATGACAGATTCTATCGAAATAGTGTCCGGCATAAACAGGAACAACAAACTGCTGAAGACCAGATGGGTGAGTTCTGAAAATCTGAAAAACATTATTCTTGAACCCAACGATATTGTTTTCGTAAGGCGAATAAGGGACTTTGCAAGAGTGAATTATGTAAAGATCTTCGGCGAAGTACAGTTTCCGGGTATGTACGCACTTAGGGAGAATGAAGAAATGAGCGATCTTCTTGACAGATGCGGAGGTTTTACAAATAACGCCCAGATAAGATCAACTCAGATCTTCAGGCAGGAAGTCAAAGAAAAACAGACGAGAAAGATCAAAGAGTTGAGAGACGAACTGAACAACAAACTTCAGATGCAGATGATCCTTTCAGGAAATGAGGATCTGGCAAATGCTCTTAATACCGCTAAATTCGATTCAATAGAAGCCAGCGGAAGGGTGATTTTGGATATTGACGACAAGGGAAATCACGAAGATTTTTATTTCCAGAATCAGGACTCGATCTTTGTTCCTCCCGTATCAAGAACTATACTTGTGATGGGGGAAGTTTATCAGCAGACTGCCATAACCTATAATTCTTCAAAAAGAAAAGTCAGAAATTACCTTGATAAAGTCGGCGGCATAACCGATTCGGCCGATGAGGATAACATTTATGTGATAAAGTCAAACGGTGAGCTTATAAAGGAGAAGGGGTGGTTCGACAATATAATGTCTTATGAACTGGAGCCGGGCGACATGGTATATGTACCTTATGACTACAACAGGATCGATTTTCTTCAGCTGACAAAAGATGTTACAACGATTTTATACCAGCTCAGCCTTTCAGCTGCAACAGTTTATCAGCTGTCAAAATAGAATATGGCTACAAAATTGCCATTAACTGATATTCTTGATCAGTATTACGACTCCCTTCTGTTCGATAAAGGACTAAGCAGGCTTTCTCTTGAATCATACGCAAGCGATCTGAAAAGGTATGTAGGTTATCTGGAAAGCAAAAAAATATTCGAACCTGATGATATTGCTCCCATACACATAAGGGAATTTATAATCCTTCTCAGCGACATCGGTCTGAACATAAATTCAGTGATAAGAAACCTTTCTTCGATCAGGAACTTCCACAAATATATGGTTAATGAAGATATATCGCTGAACAATCCCGCACTTCACATCGAGACCCCGAAAAAACCCGATACATATCCGGCCGTACTTTCTGTTGAAGAAGTAGAGAAAATATTTGCGGTACCGGACCTGTCAGTTCCGCTAGGATTAAGGGACAGGGCGATGCTTGAAATGCTGTATGCGTGCGGTCTCAGGATATCCGAGCTTCTTTCGATCGAGTATAACTCTGTGATCTTTCCCGAAGGTATAGTAAGAGTGATCGGAAAAAGGAACAAGGAAAGGATCGTTCCCATAGGCTCAAGTGCGCTGGAACACCTGAAAACATATCTCGGAGATGTCAGGCCTGAACTTGCCGCAAAAGGAAAGTCAAAGAACATACTTTTTTTGAACTCGAGAGGAAACAAAATGTCAAGAATGGGGTTCTGGAAGATCTTGAGAAAATATGTTCAGCTCGCTGATCTTTCTCTCGAAATCCACCCGCATACTTTCAGGCATTCTTTTGCGACACATCTCCTTGAGGGCGGAGCCGATCTGCGCTCAGTTCAGGAGATGCTCGGACACTCCGACATCTCGACGACCCAGCTCTATACCCATATCGACAGAGAGCATTTAAAACAGATCTACAGGCAATTCCATCCGAGGGGGTAGTGCTTTAAATCCTTGTAAAACCTGTTCCCGTTACTTATATTACTTAAATGTAAACAAAACAGGAAAAGCGCTGTGTCATTTATTGAATTTTTCATAGCTAAAAGATACCTTCAGGGTAAAAGAAAGACCGCTTTTATATCAACGATTACTTATATTTCGTTTCTGGGCATCACTCTGGGTGTAGCAGTTCTTGTGATCGTAATATCTGTCATGAACGGATTTGAGACCGAGGTCAGAACAAGATTCATCTCGAACGACTCGCATATCAGGATAAGATCTTTCAACGACAGACCTTTTTCATTCAGCAATGACCTTACGGAGCTTCTGTCAGCCGATTCTCTTATAAGGGGACACTCGCCTTTTGTCGAATCCTACGGAATGATCAAAGGCGATTATACCGAAGGATCTCTTGTGAGAGGAATAGATAAAGGTACGATCTCATCAATTTCGCTATTAAACGGGCAGATAATCGCGGGTAAACTCGACTTTGAACAATCGGAGTCAGGGCTTCCGGGTATTATACTTGGCAAAGGAATGGCTGACAGGACAGCATCCATAGTCGGCAGCGAGCTTTTCGTTATTTCACCAGCCATCAGTTCTACCTTCTCGCAGCCGCCGGTAATGAAATTCGAAGTGACGGGTATATTTGAATCCGGGCTTGCCGAGGTGGACGGCGGGCTTGTTTATGTCTCACTGGAAGCGGCACAGAAATTATTCAAAATGCCGGATAAGGTAAATGGAGTTTATATAGTCCTGTCTTCGATCGGGCACACCGACAGAGTAAAAGCAGACCTGAACGAAAAGCTCGAATACCCGCTGAACGCCGTATCATGGAAAGATATGCACAAAAATCTGTATGCGTGGATGGAGATCGAAAAGATGATGATGGGGACGATCTTAAGCCTGATAGTGATAATTGCAGCCTTCAACATACTATCCGGACTGATAATGATAGTTATGGAAAAGAAACAGGAGATCGGGATACTCATGGCTATGGGCGCTACAAGATCGATGATAATGAGGATCTTTATAATTCAGGGTATGATCATCGGGGTTTTAGGAACTGTATTCGGAATAATCCTCGGGCTTATTGTCAGCCTGATACAGCTCAAGTACAAAATAGTATCACTTCCCGGCGATATCTATTTCATCAACGCAATGCCTGTCGAGATAAAGACCGCAGATGTAATTCTGATCGGAGCAGTTGCCCTTGCACTGACATTCCTTTCAACTATCTACCCTTCGAGTCAAGCGGGTAAAATGCTTCCGGGACAAATAATAAGAGGTGAATAAAAAAAGAGAATAAAATGCTGGTAAATGTAAAAGAACTATATAAAAAGTACACAATGGGGAAAAAAGACATACCTGTGCTCAAGGGAGTCAATCTGTCCCTTAATGAAGGCGAAATAGTTGCCGTAATGGGAAAAAGCGGGGCGGGCAAATCCACTCTTCTTAACATTGTAGGCACGCTCGACAAACCCGACAGCGGAATAATTGAGTTCAGGGACGAGAACATTATCACATACAGCGACAAAAGGCTGGCCGAATTCAGGAACCGGAACATAGGCTTCGTTTTCCAGTTCCACTATCTGCTGCCTGAATTCACTTCACTTGAGAACATCATGCTGCCCGGACTTATAATGGGCGGCGACAGGAACGAACTCGCCAGACGCGCAAGTGAACTTCTTGAAGCTGTCGGACTTTCTGACAGAGCAACGCACAAGAGCGCGGAACTTTCAGGGGGTGAGCAGCAGAGAGTGGCATTTGCGAGAGCGCTGATCAACAAGCCTTCGCTGATACTGGCAGACGAACCTTCAGGAAATCTGGATAATGTATCCTCGGAGAAACTTCACGATCTGATGTGGGATCTTGCGAAAAAGAACAAAACGGCGTTCCTTGTTGCCACGCACGATAAAAACCTTGCGGGAAAAGCGGACAGGATAGTTAACATTGTTGACGGGGTTATCTGATGAAATGCGATAAGTGCGGCTCAGTAAATGTTGTGACAAAAATCGTTATTCAGAATGACAAGGGTACTGAAGAGATCAATCTTTGCCTGGATTGTTTTCAGAAATTTCTTAAAGACCATCCTGACATTCAAAACGGACCTGCAGGCAGATCCATCAATGATTTCCTGCTCGGAGCCATGAATTACCTGAGCAAAGGGATCAGAACTTTAAATCAGAACAGAAACATCAATATTACAGATACAAGAATATGCCCGAACTGCTCTACTCCGGTCCAGATGATAAAAAAAGAAGGAAGGGCCGGGTGTGCAAAATGCTACGAATTTTTCGGCAGAGAAATAAGCGACCGTCTTTTTTACTCTACGGGAAAAAGATACGAATTCAGCAAAGACGATCAGGCTGAGGGTAAGAGGTCAAAAGAAGTGATCAGGGAAAGGATCGCAGCGGCTGTAAAATCTGAGAATTATGAATTAGCCGCGGATCTAACCAGGAAATTGAAGAGATCAAAATAAAACGCGGGAGATCATATGAAAACCCTATTTATTATTATTATCGCCTTTGCGCTTAGCCTTACGGCAGGCTCAAAAGACAATACTGCCGGCCCCGCTCCTTCCTGGCAGCAGTCAGAATCTTTTAACATCCAGCTCGGTGTAAGAGACAAGAACGCCTCGATGGAATATTATGATGCTTTATTCAAGGTGACCGACGAAACCGGCAGGAATGAATATGAGGCTGCAATAAAAGTAAGATCTGACGAATGGGGGTTCGTCAATTTCCCTGAAGACTTCTCTGTTTCAGCTCTGGACGGAACTTATGAATGGAAATGCTTTGTCGGAGGTATTCAGGTGTCTTCCGGAACTTTTACTCTCAGCGAAGATCAGAGAACCATAACTTTGCCGAAGAAATAATATGAAACTGGGAATACTTACCGCCACCATCTCCGAATGTGATTTTTTTCCCAATATTATCGATTTAAAGATCATTGGCGAAAGAAAGGGGCATAAAGTCGATCTTTTCAAGAACGGCGAATTCAACCTGATAATCGACTCGGAGAAGACATCGCTCTACTACAATAAAAGACCGTTCGACCCGTGTGATTACGATATAATTCTTAACAGGCTGTCCGTGAAAGAAAAGAGCAATGCGGAATATTATATCGTGAACGAATTCACCAAATGCGGAGTACCGGTAGTTAACTCTCCTGATTCGATAATGAAAGCCAGAAACAAGCTGCTTTCTCTTCAGATAATGTCGTCGCTGGGCGTAAAGATCACGAGATCAGCTATAATCAGGCGCCCGGAGGATGTCGATAATGTACTCAGCCAATTCTCTTTCCCGCTTATAATAAAGAATATCTTCGGGTCTTTAGGCAGCTCAACTCTGCTTGTTTACGATATAAAACAGCTCATCTCTACGATCGACTGGATCTGGAATGTGAACAGGAATGAGATATTCCTAATACAGGATTTTATCAGATCCGAAGACAACACTGTTTCGGACTTCAGAGTGTTCATACTCGGAGGCGAGATTATCGGAGCTATGAAAAGAACGAATTCGGACAAAGATTTCCGGGCTAATTTTAAAAGAGGGGCTACAGTAGCAAAAGCTATCCTTACAGAGGAAGAGGAGAAACAGTGTCTCCTGATCGCAGAAAAATTCGGACTTGAGATAGCGGGCGTTGATTTTATCAGAACCTGCGAAGGCCCGGTATTTTTAGAGATAAATTCTAATCCGGGACTTGACGGTATCAGGCAGGCCACCAGATCGGCTGATTTCGACATTCTTGAAAAGATCATCGACAGGCTCGACGAAAAAAAGAGGAAGAAATGAGAGGTTTTGTTATCTTACTTTCAGTTTTCATGGCGATCTCGGCATGCAGCAAGGAAAAAAGCGAACCCGTTACTATCCCGGAAGCCGACTTTGAGATTATTAATATTTTCCCGCATAACATTACATACTTCACCCAGGGATTTGAATTCATGGGCGACACACTGGTGGAAGGTACCGGCCATTACGAACACTCAAAACTTCTAAAATACGATCTTACAAATTCACAGATCTATGATGAGATCAACCTCCCTTCAGCTTATTTCGGAGAAGGCATCACTGTTTTGAACGGCAAGGTCTATCAGCTCACATGGACAAGCGGGATCTGTCTTGTCTATGATTACGGAACTCTTAATCATGAAAATTCTTTTTCATATTCAGGCGAAGGGTGGGGACTCTGCAATGACGGTACTGACCTGATCAACAGCGACGGTTCAAGTACGATATATTTCAGGAACGAGTCTGATTTCTCGGTGAAGAGAACTGTTACGGTCAGGACATCGAGCGGAATTTCTGTTGATGAGATAAACGAACTCGAATATGCGAACGGGCTTATATGGGCCAACATCTGGGGCGAGAACTCGATCATTTCGATCGACCCTGCTACAGGGGTAATTCAAGGAAGATATGATCTGTCGGAACTAAGAGAGCTGGCAGTAAATGAATATTCAGGATCTGAAGTGCTCAACGGTATCGCATATAAAGACAGCAGCTTCTTTGTCACAGGAAAATACTGGCCTAAGATCTTCGAGATAAAACTGAATGACCAGCTGCCTTAATGTGATTTTAGACAGAAACGAGAAAAAAATCCAGAAAAATCCCTTGACATAAAACCGATAAATTTTTATATTTGGCACTGCTTTTAAAAGCGGATGGGAAAGTAGCTCAGTAGGTAGAGCACCGCCCTTTTAAGGCGATGGTCGACGGTTCGAATCCGTCCTCTCTCACCAAAAGCCCCGTAGATCGGGGCTTTTTTTATTTATTTAATCCCGGAATTTGCAAAATTCGATTTTTTTTCTTATATTGAAATTATCGTATGCTTAATTCACTAATTTTATAAGGAGTATGTTTTGTTTGAGATCAATATCTTTGATCAGGTTAATTTACCCGACGAAAATGAAAAAATAGCTGTTCTTGATTTTCTGTATGAAAATCTTGAGAATTACGGGGACCCTAAAGCCGATATACTCAAAGCTATGGATTATGCTTTGAAATTATCCGAATCTTTCGGCGGTTTTATTCTTTCGGGAACTGAAGACGGCAAAGTGATAGGAGCAGTTGTGGTTAATAGGACCGGAATGAAGGATTATATACCCGAGAATGTTCTTGTTTATATAGCAACGCATAAAGATCACAGAGGGAAAGGTATCGGTAAAAAAATGATGCAGAAAGCGGTAGAAACGGCTGAGGGTTCACTCGCTTTGCATGTCGAACCTGACAATCCCGCAAGGTTCCTCTATGAAAAAATAGGATTTACGACAAAATATATTGAAATGCGTTATAAAAAATAAGGAAATAAATGGCATACATTACTTTCAACTCGAAAAAGCTTTCCGAAAATTTCAGCTATCTCGACTCGATCTTCAATAAGAACAGAATAAAGTGGTCGGTCGTCACGAAGCTTTTGTGCGGGAATAAACTCTATATAAGCGAACTTCTAAAACTTGACCTGCAGCAGGCCGCGGACTCAAGGTTGTCTAATCTCAGGATGATCAAGTCTCTGTACCCGAAGATAGAAACTATCTACATCAAACCCCCTGCCAAACACGCCGTGAACAGCGTTGTAAAATACGCGGACATCAGCCTTAATTCGAGCATAAGCACTATTAAGCTTCTGTCACTTGAAGCGGTCAGCCAGAAAAAGATACATAAGATCATCATAATGATAGAAATGGGCGAACTG
>Ga0265294_10009226_pt1 | contig 11408 bp, 11 predicted proteins | sample MunlanPumphouse3_FD_192504 | JGI IMG/M metagenome (GOLD analysis project Ga0265294, IMG submission 192504) | Groundwater microbial communities from a municipal landfill in Southern Ontario, Canada - Pumphouse #3 | ecosystem: Environmental > Aquatic > Deep subsurface > Groundwater | place...
GGTAGATGGATTCCCCCTGGACGAAGAAATCAACCCTCGCATACCCATCGGCTTTGATCGCCAAGAACGCAGTACGTGCATACTCCCTGATTCGGTTCTCCATGGCAGGTGGCAATCCAGAAGGAACGCGGATATGCGCTGTATCGATTTGCCCATACTTATGGGCATAGCTCAAGAACCCTTCTTGCTCTCTTGCCGGGTCAATGACACTTCCCGGTCCTGCTACATGCAGAATGCCGTCTTCAGTTCTCAGTATGGCACACTCTACCTCGACAATGGAACGCATGTATTGCTGTACCAGTACCCGCTCGCTGTATCTTCCTGCATCCTCGACAGCTTCCAGAAAATCGTGATATGTCGCATTGATCAGCGCTCTCACACCCACCGACGATCCTGCATTCTCTGGTTTGATGAACAGGTCCTGGCCGTGAGTGGCACAGATGGTTTGGAACAGATCGCGGTTGAGTGTTGTCATCTGGTAGCAGTCAATGGTGGAAGAGGGAACTGTCGGGATGCCATGAGCCGAAAACAGGGTTGAGGCGATGGCCTTATGCATACCGATTGCACTACTGAGCGTATCACACCCACAAAGCGGTATATTGCAGAGCAGGCAAGTTCCTTGTAGGTTTCCATCCTCTCCCTGGTAGCCATGGGTGGTTGCAAAGGCTGCCCTGATCTGGAGCTTCTCTTCTCCGTGGTATATACCCAAACCTGGCCTAAGATTCAGTGGTTGGGTTGTATCAAATTCACTATTCAGCGTTTGTTGCAGGAACCATCCACCTTGGATGGTGATGGCTATCAAATGGACCGAATAACCAGCACGGAGAAGCGCTTGATGAATCGTGAATGCACTGTTGATGGAGACCTCATGCTCTGCTGAACGTCCCCCATAGAGTAATGCTACTTGCATTGTCTTCTCTGCTCCTCGGCTCTCAATGCATTCTTTACTTCAGTAATTTCATCCCAGGGAATTTTTTCCGAATCTCTCTCGATGGTCTTCTCGTGTCCTTTTCCCAAGAAGAGCAGGGTATCTCCTGTTTGAGCAAGGGAAACTGCTTTACGGATTGCTTCCCTGCGATTCTCAATTTCGAGAACGGTACAGGAGGGATTTTGCATCAGGAAACGAAGGTCGCTGAAGATTGCTTGGTTCCCTTCATACCTAGGGTCCTCCTCGGTAAGGATAATGGTTGAGCAGTACCTGTTTGCAATCTTTCCCATAGGGGACCGTTTGGTAGTATCTCGTTCACCTGCTGAACCAAATACAGCAATCAGGTCACCTCCCTCACTGGTTCGTTTTGCAAAGAAGAAGATACCTTCATATGCATCTTCAGTGTGGGCAAAATCGATGATTGCACGTACCCCAAGGGTGTTCTCGATCAGTTGCATTCTTCCCTTGACAGGTTCAATGAGTTCGATAAGGTCAAGCAGGTCCTCAGCAGGCTTTCCTACAAGATGTGCAGCACAGAACACTGCAAGCAGTGAGTTGGTTGCCAGGCTGGGAAGCAGCAATGGTGTATGGACTCTTTTTCCCAAGATTTCCACCACCACTCCCTGGTATCCCATGAATTCTATCCGCATTGGCACATCCTGGCCAAGGATGATTGCCTTTTGGGTAGGGGAGAGAGCTTCGGTAAATGCGCTGATCCTGGCATTGTCGGTACTGCTCACCAATATTCCGTTCTCCTTGAGTGCCCGGACCAGGTTGACCTTTGCATTGGTGTACTCCTCCAGGCTGTGGTGGAATTCAAGATGTTCACTCGTTACCTTGGTGATGATGGCAGCGCTGAATTCAATACCCCCAAGCCGGTCAAAGGTCTTGCTCAGTGCATGGCTTGTGCACTCCAAAACCACGTGGGTTACTCCACTCTGGGTACATCGATACAGGAACTCCTGTAGTTGGTCTGCCTCCGGTGTGCTCTGGCGGAAGGGGGAATCTTGCTTTCCTGACCCATCATCCATATTGACGGTGGTCAACAAACCTGTCTTTATTCCTTGCCTCTGTAGTATCTGGTAGAGGTAGTCGCTGGTGGTGCTTTTCCCATCCGTGCCACTTACTCCAATGATGCTCAGTTTCTTCTGTGGATAATCATAGAATGCAGAACACATCAGTGCAAACGCTGTATGAGGGTGTTTTGCCGTATAGTAGTGAACAGAGGCAGGGAGCCTAGGGCGTAGGTTTGTTTCCTCTGCAATGATACATACAGCACCATTGTCTATTGCGTCGTTAATATAGTTGCTTCCATCAGTTCTGAGGCCACGGAAGGCAAAGAATACTGAGTGAGGTTTGCACATCCCTGAGTGTTGGCAAATTTGATCGATGGTCTGTGTATCGGGAACGCTCGTATCGTTGATACCGATGGCGTTTAAAAGTGTCCGTAACGTTTTCATGTCTCTATGGTAACAGCAGTGTGGGTATAACCACAATAGAAAGGTTCAGCAAGTATTGGTGTCCTTCTTCTGTTTTTTTTGCTATGCTGAAAAGGAAGGAGCAAACGATCTGATGAGACGATGGATATTGGCTGGAGTGCTGGCAATACTGCCTCTCACTTTCCTACAAGCATTCCCCTTGGATTTTGCATCGACTGCTTCCTGGGGTATGGGAAGTGCAGGTCTTGCACTGGACTATGAATCAGACTCTTTTGTTGCAAATCCCGCATTGCTGGCACTTCCTGGGCGGGAGGATACTCATCTGCTTGCCTCCTTGCGCTATCAGGACCAGATAGAGACCTCCTACCTGGTGAACAATGAACCGAATCCAAGGCTGGTGCAGCCTATAGCCGACTGGACCGTCAGTTTCAGTGCAGGTAGTCTCGCATTCACTGTCCAGAATCGTAACAGCTTGCTGGATAGACAGATTGACTCTACGCAAACCAGATACAATGGCCACAAGATTACGATGTTCCAGTTTGATTGGGCTACCGGTAGGGCTCCATTCTATTTTGGGGTATCTGTACGAGCTACCGCAGAGAGTGATCGAGCGATGATAGAGATCAGGGATGACAGAACATTTCTTGACTACATTGTAGAGACCTCCATCGGGCGTTATGAATCCCTGAACAACAGTTCCAATGTTGCTTTCGGCATGGGATTGTTGCTCGATTACCAGTGGTTCAAGATGGGTGTGGTAAGCAATCAGTTCGCCTATGCCCGAGCTGATGATACCCTTATTATCAGCGGTGACTCAGTACTCAAGACCCTGGACTGGGGGTTTTCTGTCAGTTCCCCGACCTATGATGCCTCCAATCAGTTGCATCTTGTAAAATTGCAAGGGGCCTATGATTTCCTGAATATTGGAAGTGATGAGGACCGCCAACTTCGTCTTGGCGTCTCGATGAAACTGCAACTACTGCCAACCTGGTCTGTCAGCCTTCTCTTTGGATACCAGGAGGAGAAACCAAGCCCCTCAGATCTCCTTGCTATCAGTTTCAGCAGGGGTTTGCAAACCATATCACTTGATGCACAGTTGGATACACTTAAGATTGGCCTTGGGTATGGGTACCCCACTGCCTGGTATGTGGGATCCTCCTCTGATATCAATCCTCGCTTCGTAATTTCCCTTGCGCTAAGCTTGTAATTGTTCGTACTTGACATGCAACGTCGACCACCAGTATAGTCAGATGAGTGAACATTTGAACCTGTAAGGAGTAATGTATATGTCCAAAGCACATAGAGGTAGTGGTATTCGCAATGAAGAGGTGAAAGGTGGCCGAGGCGAGTGTCCCGTTTGTAAGAGAACTGGTGTAAAGGTGCTCTACGAGGTAACCATTGACGGTGAAAAAGCCAAGGTTTGCAAGCCTTGCAACGCCCACCTCAAGGCTGCAGCCTCAAAATAAGGCACCATCCTTGAAGCTGAGACTGTCTTTCGTGGCAGTCTTTTTTTATTGGAGAACGTAATGCAGAAAATGGGAACTCACTTGTTCTTGGTAGGCATCAAAGGGACTGGTATGTCCAGTCTGGCATTGTTGCTCCAGTACTGGGGGTTCTCTGTCTGTGGCTGCGATACCTCCGAGATATTCAGTAGTGATGCTGTGCTCAACGATGCAGGCATTACTGTCTATGAAGGATTTGAGGCGTCATTGCTCTCTCCTGATACAGACGGGATAATCTTCAGCAGCGCCTACAGTGAATCGCTGCCGATTCTCCGGGAAGCGCATAAACGTTCCATCCCCCTTTATTCCTATCCAGAATACCTTGCTTATCTCAGCAGACAACAGGATAGCTATGCTGTTGCTGGAACACACGGCAAGACAACCACCTGTTCGGTTGCCACCCATTTGCTTAAGCATGCCTGTGATGGGCGATTCCCCTTTTATGCTATCTATGGAGCTCCACAGGAAGATATGGCAGGGGGAAGGGAGTGTGCACTCTTTGAAGCGTGTGAGTACCAGGACCACTTTCACTCCTACAAGCTTCGTGGTGTGTTGATTACCTCGGTGGAATATGACCATCCTGACTATTTCTCTTCCGAGGAACAGGTCATGAGAAGCTTTGAGATCCTTGTTGACAACCTGCAGGGTGGCGGCTTCCTGATCTATTGCAGTGATGATCCTGGAGCAAGTGCAATTGGCTCCTATGCAGAGAAAACACGCCCTGATCTGAGTATACTCAACTATGGATTTTCCTCCAACGGGCCCTTCAGGATAGAGAAGGGTACAGCCGATACCTATAGGCTTGCCTTGCTTAAGAACCTGTCATTTTCTGTAACCAGCAAAGCGAAAGCACTGGTGGATGACCATGTGGGAGCATTGGTGCTCTCCCTTGCCATGCTGCTTGACCGAAGCGAACCCAAACTCTATGTAGAAGACAAGGGACTTATCACTGATGAGGTATTGCCCACCCTTGCCTCCCATTTCTTGCCCCATCTTGCAAGTTATCAAGGATGCAAGGGAAGGACGGAGGAGCTGTTCAGAGATGGGGAAGTCATCTACCTCGATGACTATGCCCATCATCCCAGTGAGATAAAGACTTCCCTGGAAGAGATTCGTCTTCGCTATCCAGGATATCCACTTCTGGTGATCTTCTCTGCACATACGGCAAGCAGGACCTTTGCCTTGTTGAAGGAATTTGCTGAAGTGCTTGCACAAAGTGACCAGCTTATCCTCCAGAGTACCTATGCATCAGCCAGAAAAGATGGTTCAGATACTGACGACCCTGCCTTGATATTATTCTCCCTGCTCAGGAAATCCATTGGGGATGGGGTGGCCTATGCACCAAGTGATGAGGCAGCCATGGAGATTGCAGCCGCTTGGTTGCAAGAGCGATGGTTGTGTATTACCATGGGTGCTGGTAATAATCGGTACCTGGGACCGAAGATTGCCGAAAGGCGAAGGAGTCACCAATGAACAGCATGACAGGATACGGATTCTCTGAATCCGTGTGCGAGAAATTCCAACTCGCGGTCGAGTTGAAGTCATACAACAACCGATATCTCGATATCAATCATAATATACCTTACTACCTCTCTCCCTTTGAGATTGAGATCGACAATAGGGTGAAGGCCGTTGCAAAACGTGGTCATGTTGAGGTGAACATCCGGGTCAAGAATCTGGTCAGTGATGTCCGTCTTACGGTCGATCCTACTGCTGTCAAGCAATACACCGATGCATTTGCTCAAATCGCTGCACTCTCTGCCAAGGCTCTAAAACCCCAACTCTCGGACTATCTTGGTAGTGAAGGGGTTCTCTCCAGTGTAACCGAGAGTGATAGTGAGCAGTATCGGCTACTGCTTTTCTCCACTTTGGAAGAGGCTCTCAGCCAACTCGCAGAGAGCAAGCAACGGGAAGGTAATTCCACCAAAGCTGACCTGAAAAGGTTGGGAGAGGTTATCCAGGCGGGATTGGATGTAGTAAGCAGTCATGCCGATGAACTGGAAGCGTTGGTCAAGACAAACCTTAGAAGTCGTTTCGAGGAGATGCTGGGAGACCAGAACTATGATGAAAACCGTATTCTCAGTGAAGTTGCGGTAATGCTGGTCAAGTATTCGGTGAGTGAGGAGATCAAGCGTCTTTCCATCCACTTGAAGGAGTACTTCTCTCTCCTTGAGGAGACAGAGCCTGTGGGCAAGCGCCTCGATTTTCTCTGTCAGGAGATGAATCGGGAGATAAACACCATTGGAAGCAAGAGCCAGATGGTTGCATTGAACATCCAAGTGGTCAGGATGAAAGATGGATTGGAAAATATCCGCGAGCAGGTTCGCAATATCGAGTAACGGGGGAAATGGTGCGTATAGCAATCAGTGGAAAGAGCGGCTGTGGGAATACCACGGTTTCCAGCAAGGTAGCCCAAGCATTGGGCTTTGAGATGATAAACTTCACATTCCGAAACCTCAGTGAGGAGAAGGGAATTGATTTCTGGCAGTTCTGCAAGCTGGCTGAACAGAGTGATGAGTATGATCTGGAGGTAGACCGCCGACAGGTTGAGATGGCACTTGCACGAGAAAATTGCGTTCTGGGCAGTCGTCTGGCCATCTGGATGCTCAAGGAAGCTGACTTGAAAATCTATCTTACTGCCACTACAGAGGAGAGGGCAAGACGTATTACCGAGCGTGAAGGCGGTTCCTATGAGAAGCGTCTCGAGCAGACAAAGATGCGTGATGCCAATGACAGTGCCCGTTATCTCAGGCTCTATGGCATTAACAACAGCGACACATCAGTCGCCGACCTGGTGATTGATACCACCGAGTTGCAGTCCGATGAAGTAGCTAAACTTATCATAGAAGAGGCAAGGAAGCGTGAAACACAGTAAGTTGTTCATCACTCTATGTATTGGTATTCTTTTCGTTCCTTCTCTCTTGTCGGCAGGGACCTTCCTGGGAGTCAGCCAAGGGATGGTGTCAACGACGCTTGAAGTGGGAATTCTTGGGCGGAGAGCTGAGCAACACCTCTTCTTCAGCCTTCCCACGATCAATGCGGCCCCTGAGGATTACTTCAAGGCTCCGGTACTGGGTGCAACAATTTCTGTAAGAACCCTCCGATTCAAGCCGTTGGTACTATCTGGTGGGATCAAGAGTCAAATAAGCTGGGAATCTACAGATGGATATGTGCTAGGCCTTGGGGGAGCGCTTGCTCTCTCTTATGAGTTCATCGGAAGAGGTGGGGTGCTTTTCCTGGAAGGATCATACCTTCCATGGATCACAACCCAAGGCTCCCTCTCCACCAATCTGGGCGAAAAACAACTTACGCAATGGATACGCTTGGGGTATCGTCAAGCATTCTAAGGGCTGTACATTATTGACAAAAATCTCTATGATTAGATAGTTGTAGCAAAGTGACCTTTTACAATCAAGGAGTTACGAGGTGAGCATTCCACTCAACAGTCTTATTGACTATGAAGATAATATCTACCAGATAACCTGTGTAGCCATCAAAGAAGCCAATATCTTGAGCAATCCAGGATGTGGTGGTGAAGAGATTGAGAAAAACAATGGCAAGATTGTCAGCGAAGTCCTCACAAGAGCGCTCAAAGGTGAAATCCATTTCGAAGAGTCTGACGAGTAGCAAAGCTTTCAGCCGCATTATTTTTCTCTTCGGTCCCACAGGGGTCGGAAAAACAGAACTTCTGCTGGATCTCGATCCGCAGAGGTTTTCTGTTATCAACGCAGACTCCATCCAAGTTTACCGGCATCTGGACATAGGTTCGGCAAAGGCTTCCAAGGAAGTACAGAATGCGATAACTCACCATCTCATTGATGTAAAGGACCCATGGGAGCAGTTCAGTGTAGGGGATTTCATCACCTATGCAGATGAGGCATGTGAGAAGATCCACCGGGAAGGGAAAATCCCCGTCATCAGTGGTGGAACCGCCTATTACTTCAAACATTTTCTCTATGGTCTCAGCGAGGCCCCTCCCAGTGATGAATCCATTCGAGCCCAAGTATCTGCAGAGATTGAAGCAAAGGGAAATGAGTGGGCATATACACGTCTTGGTGAGGTGGACCCCATCTCTGCCCAGCGAATTCATCCAAGTGACATGTACCGGGTGAGCAGGGCCCTGGAAGTCTATGAGGCAAGTGGCAAACCCCTGAGCAGTTTTTCTCTCCCCACCGTTGCCAGAAATGGTATGCAGCCTCTGGTTATTGGCTTGGTGCGTGATAGCGCTCTTCTCCGCAGCAGGCTTAGCCTGAGGATCAAGATGATGTTCGATGAAGGCCTGGAGGATGAGATCCGTTCTCTTTTAAGGATGGGAGCTGAAAGTTCCTGGCCTGGATTGCAAGGTATCGGCTACAAGGAGTTCTTTCAGGCAATGGAACATGGCGAGTGGTCCCGTTCCATCATTGCCGACCAGATAGAGAGAAACAGCCGCTTCTATGCAAAGCGGCAGATGACATTTTTCAAAAGCTTTTCAGAAGTACTGTGGATGGATCCTGCTGATAAGGGTTCAATACTTACTGAGATTGAGCAGTATTGCCGTTCTTGAGGTAGGTTTCCACCATCAGCTTTTCCAGCGGTTGCACCGAGGCCCTGCCGATATCGGTGATCTCATACCATCCCCTCTCTCCCATTTCAACAGAGAATTCCTGATTCAGTTCATACGTGTATACCGGAGCAGCTGTAGCATTTTGTTCAGGTTCCTCATCGCTGTAGGCGTAGGGAGTCCACATAATCCCCTTTGCCAGGTACCTGTTCTGCCCTATCTGCTCGATTGAGAGATCGGTAATGCCATAGATGAAGGTTCCCGCCAAGATGGGAGGTCTACCTTCTGCTATCCAATCATTGGGATCGATCTGCGTATTGATACCCTCATAGGCTTGCCTGGTCTGACGGGTAACATAGAGGTTGGTGACCTCCATTGATGCTGGGTTCTTTACCCCTTTTGCAAGGGAAGCCTCCATTTTCTCCAGGCTCAGTTCATTCATGCTGTCGTAATACGCTTCGATGATCTGTGTCGGTTCCATGCCGGCAGTGTAAGGTGGCTTGCGCGATTCCTGTATCCGTGTGGTGGTGAACCAGCTCACGGAGATGACGATTGCTGCAATGGTAATGACCAACCAACCTTTCTTTCTCCAGAAAACCCGTCGTTTCGCTCGTTTGTGTTGACCTTCCAGGAATGAGGCACAGGCTGGTACTGTATTGAGTGACTCCCTGCTTTTTACCGAGTCGGTAGCTTCCAGTGTCCATTGCAAGGATTCTGTCTGGGAAAGGAACCAGGACAGTGCCTTCTGGGGTTCCTTGTTCATGACAGCATCCCTCTGCTTGGTTAGGCTTAAGGAGAGCGTTCGGTCGATGAACTGTATGGTTGATTGCGGTAGCGAGGCTTCTGTAAGGGATAAGGGGAGTGGTCTGAAAGAGTCTTCCCTGCTGTCTTTGTCATGGAACGGGGGGAACCCAATGGCTGCATAATAGAGAAGACTGGCCATCTGATCGCAAAGTGTGAAAGGCTGATGTAGTCCATGATGTACCCACGATGAGCTGTGGAAGTAGCGGGTCTCCTCATCACTGCAGGCAGCAAAGAGGTCTGCCAAATCCTGGGGAAGAATCAATAATCTACCATCTTCCATACCCCATACTCTCCAAAGCGGAAGAATGCCGCTTGATAGGTCCAGGAAGGAGAAGGGCAGTGATTCCAGTGCACGAGCGAGATCCCTGACCAAGGTCAGAGCCTGAGCTCGTTTGCTGGTGGCAATGTCTGAAAAAGGAAACAAGGGGAGTGGGTCGAAGTAGAGACAGCGCTCTCCTTCCACTACGCTTAGGCCTTTCCAGTACCATTTCGTAAGAGTTCCATCCTCATAGATATAGCCACAGGCTTTTTCTCCCTGCAACAGGTAGGAGGGAAGGTCCATTGATTGAGGGCCTATCACAATACATTGCATCTTCTGTCCATCGATCTCACAGGGAAAGGTCCGACTCATCTTATGCATTCGTTTCTCCTTGATATGCACTGATGTGCCAAACATGTTTTTCCTTCATATCGTTATGATCCTTGATCTCTGGTTGCTCGCCATGTTTATCGAAGTATCCATTAATCGTCCACTTTCCAGAGAACGCCCTTATCTGGCGGAGCGCTTCCAAGCTCGAGCTATTGCAGCTGCTTATTCTCTCTCCTCTCCTGTTTTCCAGAAGACTAGTTCCTGCCTTTAAGCGGGAGATGAATGTCCTTGCATCTTCCTCTGCTTGCGGGGATGGCAGGAGTGCATTGGCATTGGCAGAAACGATGAACAGCACGTTTTTCTCTTGCCTTACCACAGACTCCAGAATTGTATGGTAGGTTTGTAATTGTTCACCGGTACACGAGGAAGCAAGAATGGGGAGTACCGGGACATTCCCAAAATAACTGTGAATCATGGGAAGTGTAAGCTCAAGAGCAGGTTCCTCTATCAGGTAACTGTCTTCCTGAGCAAAGAAGGGAGCATGGGAGGCTGTGAGTTCCTTGATCAAGGTAGTTGCAAATCGATGTTCCACACCGGCTATGGATATACCTTCCATACTGCTGGTGAACAGGAAAGATGGAGCATCTGCTTCCAGCACTTCCTGGTGCAAGGGCCCAAGAAAAACAATCAAGGAGGGCTTCAGGTGACCTGCCACTGAAAAGCTCCTATGCAGAGCCTCCAGTGAAAACTGGTATGCTGCATGAGGTACAAGAATTGCAGAGGGAAGAGAGCGAAGATGCACTTTTGATTCTCTCTTTGCCGTTGCAAGGGAGAGTGCCTCTTTGTCTTCTGGGTAGAAGATTGTATGGTGGTAACTGTCAAGCATGCTCATGTCCTAAAAGTAATCGTGAAAGTCTCCCTTCGTCCAGTGTAACTGTCAAGTTTTTCTCCTGGGTGGGGAGAACCGTCCCGGTTTTCCCTCCCTTTGCTCTTCTTAGGTGTTTTACCTGGGTATAGTATAGATCTGCACGACCCTGATTCTTTGCCTTGCTGAAAACAAGCGCTAGGTTTGCTGCATCAAGCAGGACCTCCAGAGGGACACTCTTTCCCCTGATGTACTTGATGAAAACATACCCCCCAGGGACATCACGGGTATGCATCCAGTAGTCATTTCCCTTTACATAGTGACGGAGTAATTCATCGTTTTCCTTGGCATTGCGGCCAACAAGCAGGGTGAACGAACCACTTTGGATGGTGAGTCCCGGACTCTGCTTTTTTTGTGTCTCACTCCCAGTGCTCTCTTCAAGTTCCTTTGTCAGGCTCCTGATCGCCTGTAGTTGGTCACGGTTGGGATCAAGGAGCGCCAGGTAGTGTGCTTCTCTCTGGGCAATGAGCGCTTTGGTTTTCTCAACCTCTGTGATGGCGTTCTCGTGGGTCTTTTTCGCTTTCTGGTATTTCTCATAGTAGAGATGGATATTCTCGCGAGAGAGGATCTTGTCATCCAGGGGTATGGTTATTGGCTCTCCAGTCTCCCAGTCTTCCAGGGTTATTTCATCCATTGTACCTTTGAGTAGGTGTTGGTTTGCACTGAGTAGATCTCCAA
>Ga0265294_10009227_pt1 | contig 11407 bp, 9 predicted proteins | sample MunlanPumphouse3_FD_192504 | JGI IMG/M metagenome (GOLD analysis project Ga0265294, IMG submission 192504) | Groundwater microbial communities from a municipal landfill in Southern Ontario, Canada - Pumphouse #3 | ecosystem: Environmental > Aquatic > Deep subsurface > Groundwater | place...
TTTCGGGGTGAACAGCATTGATTATCTTTTAAAACCAATCAATAAAGAAGACCTCAGTCGTGCACTTACAAAAATGAGAAAGCTGTTACAGGCAAAAGGGCCAGAACAATATAATTCAACGGTTTTGCAAAACCTGATAGAAACAATAGGGCGGGAATCGTCATATAAAAAATCACTCCTGGTGTCGTATAAGGATAAACTAATTCCTGTTGCAACCAATGATATTGCCTATTTTCGTACTGAGTTTAAAATTGTTAAGGTTTATACATTAAGCAATGTTAGCTATGTTATTGACGACACCTTAGAAAGCCTGTCGCAGCAACTGTCTCCAAATGATTTTTTCAGAATCAACCGGCAATACATTGTATCGCGTAAAGTCGTTAAAGATATAGTCATTTGGTTCTCCGGCCGGTTATTATTAAATCTTCACGTCACCACCAAAGAACAAATATTTGTAAGTCGGTCTAATTCTAACGATTTTAAGCATTGGTTATCAGGCTAATGCTAAACAATTAAAATGAATTCAATAAAAGCATAAACAAAACGAAATATGCTTTAGAGAATGGAAACCGTCAACTTTACATTTCAGAAACCGAAAAATACGTTCTTGGCAAGCATCGTTGACGATTATTTCTATATAGACACTTTAGTTTCTGAATTGACTTCCAGCCCAGAGTTTATTCTACCTTATCCAATAATTACTTTTGGATATTTCTTTGATCATCCGTTTAAAGTAATCAATCAAACATTGAACGAATCTGTCATTGCGAATCTCACTATTTCTATAATGACAACACAAAAAATCATCGTCCAATCGAATACGGATAGAATTAAAATTTGTGCAGCTCATGTCAAGCCATACGCATTGGCTTATCTCACCAAAACACCAATTCATTCCTTGCCTTGATTGATGAATACCGAAGATTTATTTGGAGACATTACTCGTAAATTTATTCAACGGTTGAATAAGGCAACCGATACAGAAACAATGTTTGCCGAAATGGAAAAAATCTTTTTTGATAATTTATTGGTTCGTGATTTGTCACTAAGTACTGAAACTGTTAATTTAATTGAAAACAGTGAAGAAAACATTGAGGTCACAAAATTAGCTAAGGAATTAGGAGTTACCGACCGCACAATAAGAAATCATTTTTACGACCACGTTGGCTGTTCGCCCAAAGAACATATAAAATTCGTAAAATTCAAAAAAATCACTTATCAGTTGGCACATCTTAAAGATTCTTCACTGGTGTCAATTAAAAAAATGTGAATCAAATTTGAACTCCAAATGCAGTTGGTAGTCGTTGTCATCATTGGATGTTTTATCCGGAGGAGTCAGAAGCTCTTGAATGGGATCTTTGACCAATAGGGTGGGTATTCCAGAGCATCGTCTGCCACTAAATCCAGCCAAATGAGGTAAAAAAAGATGCTCGCTCACCTATAAAAAAGGTAAAAAATGAAAGAAAATGGTTTCGGCACGCATATTTTCCGGAGCTTAGTCGGACACCTATTCCGGTGATACTCGGCCACCTTGTTATAGATTTTTCACGAAGATACAATTAATATTTTTTTCTCATATGTCACCCTCTAATTCAAAGCGGATGGAAGTATGAACTACACGGTCAAGACATGCTTTAGAAAGCTCATAACCACACTTTTACAATTCAAAAACGCATTTGCGCTGTATTGTTGCAAAATCAGCTTTTTTGTCAAATTCCTGAATCAGGTTGTCCACATCCCTTGTTTCACTCTTCATGAGAAAAGCGAAAAAAACAAAACATTCGTAGACGCAAATTTATTGTTTTGTTATTTCACAAGTTAAAGTGCTGTTTTTCTGTCTTTTACAGAGCATTTTCCTTTTTTTATAAAATTATTTTACGAATGTTTATATTTGTGTCGTAAAAAAGACGTTGTGTGCAATCTAAAAAAACGAAATGAATCGACAAATTGTAAAGTCATACATTGAAGAATATAAAAGGAACCTTGCGCAAGTTCACGACCAAGAAATTTACAAATGGAGGGCTATTAAACAGTTTCAAGACAACTTCGACATTGATGCACAGGACTTTTATGAAAACCTCGAACTTTCATTAAACAAGGCAGGAAACCTACTCGATTCGGGACAATATTTTCCGAAAAGAATGCTTCTGAAGAATGTTGAAGAATCGCCTGAACAAATTCGAGAAATGTTCAAAATCCTCTATGATGAAGACTTCGACATTTTGGAACGAGTTGAAAATTTTCGCTCAGACTTTAAAAGTTTAAACACAACAAATTTTGTCGACCTCAATGACTATCAAGACCATAGAGCTGTTTTAGTCTATTTGACACTTTATTACCCTGAGAGATATTTCTTCTACAAGTATCGAATGTTCAAAGACTTTGCAGAAAAGGTAGAATTCACATACAAACCGATAGGCGGACGAATAGAAAATATCGGACAGTTTCACAATCTGTGTGAATTAGTTCGATATGAAATTGAAGGAGACCAAGAACTCTTGAACCTTCACGAGAATCGCCTCGACTTCGAGTGCTACCGAGACAAAGACCATAATGTATTAACCCAAGATTTTATCTACGCTGTAGTTAGGCATTTAGACAGACCAACAATTACTAAGAAAACAGAAGTTGAAACGACAGTAGTAGAGGAAACTTCAATCTTAAATCTAAAATCAAAAGGTGAATCCATTGACTTTACACCAAGGATTATCAACCATATTCAAAACAACATTGAAAACAAAAGAATTGGAGATTTAGGAGAGAGATGGGTGCTTAAAAAAGAGGTTGAGTACCTGACAGAAAATGGAAAATCAAAATTGGCTGATAAGGTAAAGCACGTTGCAAAAGACCAGGGAGATGGTTCGGGCTTTGACATTCTTTCCTATGACCTAAACGGCAATGAAAAGTTTATAGAAGTAAAAACCACCAAAGGAAGTTTGAATTCTACATTCTACGTAACTAGAAATGAATTGGAAAGGAGCAAAATCGAAAAGGAGAAATATTTCCTGTATCGAGTTTATAATTACAACGAAAACACCGAAACTGCTAATCTTTTGAAAATTCAAGGAGAATTGACTTCCATTTGCGACATTCCGACAAACTATAAGGTGAACTTAGAAAAATGAAAGAAGACTGCACACAACATTGTATAAGCGTAATGCGGGCTGAACGGCTAAAAGTGAGTATTTTTGCTCTTAATAAACTTTGCGGTGGGCGGACAGAAAACGTCTCCGAAACCCCGCACTACGCTTATACTTGACCGTTATGTGCCATACAAAAAGACCCTCAGAAAAAAATAGAGTTATCTTTGAAGAAAAAAATATAATGCTTTCTCTTGATAAAGATCTACAAAAGTTTAAATTAACTTTAGAAGAGTTTTCTGATGTTACGATTAGAGTACTTCAATATCTGCCAAATGTAATAAGCAAGTCTGAAGTCAAAGAGAACTATACTATTTATTCATCTGAAATTGCTGGAACGACTAAATTTATACGCCCTATTAACAGTATCTTATTTATTAAAGAACCTGAAACCTTCTCTGAAAAATTCAAGTTATTAAAAGACACTTTGGAAAAAGTACGAGAGAATAAAAGTGTTTCAATAGAAGAAAAAAATAACATAGACAGCGTCGTTTATACAATCCAACAGGCCATCGGTGCGGGTTCTGACCTATTAGTCAACCCGAATAGTGCAAGGAAACACGTTGGGAACAGATTTGAAGAGCTTATAAAGACAATCTTTTCGAAAATCGGTGTATCGAACAAAAAATTAATTCTACAGATTCCCTACGAAACAGAAAAAGGGAAAAAGGTTTACAAGGTAGAAAATGATTTGATTTTATCTCCTTATGAAAAAGTTAAATCTACAGCAACTTCCTTAGACGAAAGAGAAATTGTTGTATCAGTTAAGACTACTTCTAAAGATAGGATGGGTAAAATTTTTATTGATAAAATCCTCTTGGAACGCTTTGTTAACCATCCTCAAAAAGTGATTGGCATTTTTCAAAACGATGTGCAGCGTAAAGGATCCGACAATATTAGCTACACGCTCGTGTCCGGATTGTTTATGGTTTACACAAAATTCCTCACAAAATTAGAAGGAATATATTATTTAGACCCACCTCCTATTGCATTGAAAAAACCTTATTCCGATTACATAAAACGATTTTCAGAACTTATCGTCTTCGACCATAGAAAATTATTAGCCCCTTAATTTTTTTCTCCTATTTTCAGAAGCAATCTCATCTTTTTGACTACGGATTCTTACAATATGTTTGGTATCCGTAACTCTTTCCTTAATTAGGTTACAATATCCTATTTCCAATTCCGAACCCAACCACCTCCTGCCGAAAGCCTCTGCCACCGCAAAAGTAGTTCCTGAACCTCCGAATGGGTCTAAGACCAAATCATTTTCATTACTTGATGATAGTATAAATTTAGTTAACAGTTCAACAGGTTTTTGGGTTGGATGCTTGTATTTTTCCCAGGCATCGTTCGAAATAGTTGGAATTTCCAATACATCCTTTGGTTTTGCCCCTAAAGGATTGGGTTCCCATACATTCGTATTCTTTTTCCCGTTGCTATATTGTGATGTTTCAGCTTGTGTCCTCTTTGGGTATTTTAGAGTATGGGCATTGTACGGAATGCGAACTTCATCAATATTAAATGTGAATTTCTTAGATTTCCTAAAATGTAAAATACTTTCGTGTGACCTTCCCCAATCGTTACCAAGATTTGCTTTATTCCTATAAAACCAGACTAACCACTTACACCCCTGAAACAATGGAGAAGCTGCCCATTTTAAATCTGCTAAGATTTCAGAAAAGCCGCAGATATACAGTGAACCTGTATTTTTTAAAACTCTATGAGCTTCTCTTATCCATTCCAAGCTCCAGTTTATATATTCTTTTTGACTTGAAAATGTATCCCATTCAGCCTTTTTGATATTATAAGGTGGATCGGCAAAAATTAAATTTACTGAATTTGGTTCTAATCCTCTTAATAATTTAACGGCGTCAATATTAAAGAGCTTACCAAGTTCAGTTTCAATAAAAGGCTCAATTTTTATTTGAACTTCTTCTTCGACTTCATCGAAAAGCCCGTAGTCCGCTCTCATTTCTTGAATAAAATTATTTAATTGTTCTTCCGAATAAACTCTATAATTATTAATAGGATGTCTTAGACTTGGGAACTTTCCAGAATTATCCCATCTTCTAAGTGTTTCTGCACTTACATTAAGTATTTCCGCAGCTTTTTTTATATTGATTAGCTTTTCCATAGTTATACAACCTTACACATCATTACACAACAAAAGTAAAATAAATTTCTAAAACAGCAAAATTGTACGGCAACATAACAGCTCGTTTGGCAAAAGCGACAAATAACTGCTTCGATTTATCCCGATAGCTATCGAGATCGGTAAAGTCCGCCACAGCGGCAAGCTGGTCAGACGTTAACATTCACACAAGATATTCAAAAAAACTACCAAAAAAGGATCAATGCTGTATTGGTTGGTTTTTTGGTTTTATCAAATACAATTTCAAAATAAATCGGGCGTGCGGGATATTGATATTTTCATTAACTTGCAACGACTTCTACCACAAAAAGAAATATCATGGCACATAAAAATTTACTGCTAACCATTTTGATTCTCACATCAAGCTTTGTTTTGTCACAAAATACGCATTTTGTGGCAACCAATGGTAGTGATACATCTGGCAACGGAACCATCAATAATCCGTATGCTACCTTGCAACATGCACTTTGGCAGTGTACTGCAGGCGACACCATTGTCATGCGTGGCGGAAATTATACGGGTCACGAAATTAGGATAGATTTAGACGATATTACGATACGTTCTTACGAAAACGAGTGGGCTGTCATAACCGCACCTATTGACGACCCGGACATTAATTTTTGTATCTGGTATCACAAACCCGAAATAATTGGCGGCAAACTCGAGCGCTTGGAAATTGTCGGAGGATACTATTACGGCATAAAATTGGAAAGCAACTGGAATTGGGGTTATCCAATTTCTGAACGCCGTGGCGTAAGTAATATCACCATAAAAAACTGTATTATTCACGATACGGGAAGAGATTGTCTTAAACTGACTCCGGCCTGTAATAATCTGCTGATTGAAAGTTGCGAAATATACAATTCAGGTGTAGGACCTGCCAACGCCGGAAATCCAAATGCTGAAGGGATTGATGCCGTTAATTGCAACAATCTGACTATAAAAAATTGCTATATACACGATATTTCTACAACCGGAATCTATTCAAAAGGTGGCTCCGTCAATACTGTGGTTGAAGGAAATTTGGTGATGGAAACAGGTGCTAACGGAATACTTTTGGGTTTCTATACCGACGAGGAATGGTTTGACCCCGAATCAAACCCGATACTCTACGAAAATATTGACGGAATTGCGCGAAACAATATTGTGATCAACACAGATCACGCCGGGATTGGCTTGTATGCCGCCAAAAATCCACGCGTTTACAACAATACGGTGATAAATGCAGCAAGAGAAGCGCATGCCGCACTATTCATGAACACAGGTTACATTTGGGTTGAAGCGCTGAACGATATGTATGCACCTCCATGTTCTGATGTGTTTGTGTTTAACAATATCTTTTCCATTGCAGAATCAACAAACCGTCCCATTGCTCAAATCAGATATTACGAAAATGACATAAACAGCAATATGTTAGGCGATTGTGAAATTGATTACAATATCTATTATCGTCAAAATGGAGTACAATTCGATGACGGCATCAGCGAATCTTTATTGAATTTTGCTGATTGGAAAACAGCAACAGGCTTCGATACCAATAGTTTGGACGAAAATCCTGATTTGGACGCCAATTATCATTTAAATTCTTCGAGTCCGGCTGTTGACAATGGCTTTGCAGTAGAAAGTGCCCTATATGATTACGACGGTTGCACAAGAACTGAACCCTACGACATAGGGGCTGATGAATTTAATTGCGGTAGTATTTTGGTTATTCCGCCACCCGAAGGGGTAATTGGTACCGGTGCCGATTTTACCACTACAATAACCGAATTGCGGGCTGATGGAAATTTTTCGGTACATCTTTTTCCAAATCCGAGTCAGGATTTAATCAATTTTGAACTGTATCTGAGACAAAATGCTGACATACATATTGAAATTCGTGATTTGTCCGGACGTGTTGTAAAAAAAGTATTTTCCGGAAATTTGAATGGCCTTCAAAATTTTGAGATAAATACCAAAAATTTTGTTTCGGGCATCTATTTTATCAATCTACAGACTGACAATAACTTGAGCGTGTATAAATTTATGATTATAAAATAAATAATTCACGAAAATTAATAATCTATCGGCAATCTGCACTGACTGAGTTGATTGTGATTGAATTCAACTTCCAATACTGAAGTACCAGCCTCAGAAAATACCAGAAAGACAGATTTCAATTCGCATTGGAAAAAACATGTTGAATGGCTTTTTCAAAAGGCTTGTCCTTGTAAGCCGCCTGAAGCAAACACAATTGCCATAGTGGGGCTTGGCGCAATTTGCCTTTCCTCAATTAAATTATCTCACAAATGTTGTAGGTTTTGAATGAATGAATGGTTATGTTTGTGTCGTAGATAAGGCGTTAGATGGAAGCCCCTACGGGTTTTCCACAAACAAGCGATTTGCAAAATGCAAATCACTTCGCAAATCACCCGGGACGTTGAACACTAGGGCGGGCAAAGTGCTTTGATTAAAAATTTTTGGAAATTAAAAGTTCGTTCTTCAATTGATCCCGATAGCTATCGGGATCTGCAAAATCCGCCACTTCGGCAAGCTTGCCAAAACGTCATACTTTATGCATTTTTTTTAGAATACTTATAGCATATACCAAAATGATATATTTTTGTGGTACAAAATACAATCGGTATGAAAAATGTATCACTGAAAATTGACGAATCTATCTTCCGAGAGACCGAAAAGATTCTGGCCTTGATTAAAAAGCCAAGAAATCGCTATATCAACGAAGCAATCGAGTATTACAACAAGCATCAGAAGAGGATGATTCTTGAGGAAAAGTTCAGGAAAGAATCTGAGCTTGTGAAATCAGATTCACTGTCCATACTTAAAGAATTTGAGCAGCTTGGGTATGCAGACTAAACAATTTGAAATATGGATTGCTGATTTGAATCCTCAAATCGGTACAGAGCCAGGAAAGACGAGACCTGTTTTAGTTGTCCAGACAAACCTATTGAATAAAATACCTCATCCATCAACCATTATTTGCCCAATTACGACCAATGTGAACAAGAAATCTGAGTTATTGCGGGTATATTTGGAAAAGGGTACTGCTAATGTGCATGAAAATTGCGACATCATGATAGACCAACTTAGGGCGATTGACAATAGTAGATTAATGGAAAAGCTTGGTGACTTACCAACGCACATAGCTGAAAGGGTGAGTGAGAATATTAAGCTAATACTCGATTTAGAATAATGCACGAAAGCATAACAGCGGGTTGCAGTGTCCACCAGCCCTGCGGGACTGTCCACCAACAAGCGATTTGCATTTTGCAAATCACTTCGAAAACCGCCCGAGACGTTAGGCAACAGTGTGAAGAAGCGTTCTGCAAACCAGCAATGTGATTTTAATACAACAAGAATAAAATATATATTTAAGCAAAAAATTGATTAGAAATAAATGAAAAAGGGACAGATTTCAAATCTACTTAGAGGGCTTGGATTAATGTATTTCACTGATTGGGTGAGATATTACATACTAAAATTTAAAAATCGTAAGATTAACAAGGATTTTAAATCAATGAATCCTGATGTGAAATTACCACCTGATTACCTGATCTATGAATCGTTCCAAATAAATTATCAGAAATATTACACCGAAAGTATCGAAACTGCTAAGTGGTTGACAGACCATTTCAAAAAACATATTGATTTAAAAGATAAAAGGATACTTGATTGGGGATGTGGACCTGGCCGGATTATTCGACACTTACCACATATAATTGGGAATGGATGTGAATATTATGGAACTGATTATAACAAAGAATCTATTGATTGGTGTTCCAAAAACCTGACTGGTATTAAATTCAATAATAATTCATTAAAGGCTCAATTACCATATGAAGATAGTTTTATAGATGTGATTTATGGCATATCGATTTTTACTCACCTTTCTGAGCAGCTGCATTTTGATTGGTACAAGGAGTTATATCGGATTTTAAAACCAAATGGAATAATGTTCCTGTCGACACAAGGAGATAATTTCAAGGTTAAATTGACTGATTTGGAATTGATCAAATATGATAAAAACCAATTGGTTGTTAGAGGAAAAGTAAAAGAAGGACATAGAACTTTTTCAACATTTCATCCTCAAGGATTTATGAGACAATTATTCGAAAATGTTGAGATCTTAGAACATATTGTGACAAAACCTGAAAACGGAAAATGGTTACCACAAGATATTTGGATAATAAGGAAACAATAATCACCGTTGCCTGACAAGTGGTCATACGCCATAGTGGGTTTCAGTTGAATATCTATCGTTTCATCTCGTATCAAGGTGTATAATAAGTGATACAGACGCAGTTCCGAAATCGCCACCTTCGTGTAGCCACTGCCCGTTATGAGGAGCAGAGCAGACAATAATATTTTTTCATAGCTAGTTTTTTACCTAAACCCGAATTATTTACAAAAATTAAAATAATTTAGATAAATACACTATTATCCATTGAAAATTAGTTATATTTAATGTACCTACATCCGATATACAGCTATAGATACGAATAAAAAAGCATCATCGAATAAGTGAGAGCAAAACTTTTCATGGCTTAGGTAACAATAAATAAGTGAGATTTTTGTTATATATATTATATTTATGGTTAGATATGTTCTATTTATTTTGAGACAATCAAAAAAAACAATATTTAATAACCTGATAATCTACGTGTTATTCTATATAAATAAAGAATATAATCTTGCAGCTACACATTTTGTAAAAGCTGTTTCAAATACTTTATTACTTAGCAGCTTGTTGAACCGTCCTGAATTTTCTTTTCGTTTCTTTGAAAAACTTGTTTTCTATCATTGTCTGAGTAGGAATTGGAGTTTAATTACATCACAAAATACCTCTATTAAAAATAATTATCATGAATGCACCTAAATCTATCTTAACTGCTCTAATTATGCAGTTGGCAGTAATCAGCTATGCCCAACAAAACACATGGGAGTTCAAAATCACATCCCCTGAGCATGAATACTTTAATGATGTGATTCAAACACAAGACAACAAAATTATCTTAACCTACACCACAATGAACGCTTCACCCGAAGAAGATGATATTGCCTCTGTTATTCTACTTAACGATAAAGGGGAAGTACTGGTAGAAAATCATTTACGCCACCTAAACAAAGATTTGCATATCAGCAATATTTTTGATTCTACAGATTTTCTGTATCTTGTTGGTTCTTATTTAAATACTGATCAGCAAAGCACCCAATCGGGTATTGCATTTTACAAAATGGATAACGGCTTAAACCTGCTTGATTCCACTTTTTTCGATTTTCCCTCTTCAAACAGTTTATTTGCGTTGCATGCAAATACAGCAGAAAACGAGTTTCTTGTAGGCGGTTCTTATCATATTAATCAAAACTCATGGGGTAGTCCTTTTTTCTACGTGTTCAACCATCAATTCGACAGCATCAAGGCGGTTGTGTTTCCTGAACATTCTGATAACGGCTATTTTAACAAGTTTAAAAAGCTTTCTACCAATGAATACTGGCTTGCCGACATACTACAAAGAACGTATTACCAGCTTGATTCAGAATTAAATATGCTTGAAAAATATAGATATCAAACATATTCGATCGGTAGTATAGGAGTGAAATGGGATAGTGAAAGCACATTTTACTCTGCCGGAAAAGTAAGCAATCCAGCTTCTCCCGGCATTTCATTAGGTTTTAGCAAGCAGTATCATCCATTTGATACTACAGCTCTACTAACAAATTACTGGCGTTTGACCGATACTGTTGATCATCCCGCATTCAAGGAAAGTATTGACTTTAACAATAAGGATTCTATTTTTATAGGAGCTACAAGAAACCTATCGGTGCAAAACCCATATTTTGCTCAGGAAGCCTCCTGGCTAGTAATTATTCAGACCGATAGCCTGCTCAATGTAAGATGGGAACGATTTTATGGTGGTGATGCGTATTATGTGATGGGGAAAATCATTTCTACGAATGATGGAGGTTGCCTTATCGGTGGCTGGGTATATGATTTTGAGAATTCCGCTACAAACCAGACTGATGTTTTATTACTCAAACTCAATAGCGAAGGCTTGTTGACAGGACAAAACGAGCTGCAGGAAAGTCTGCTGCGTGAAGCCATAGTGTATCC
>Ga0265294_10009229_pt1 | contig 11403 bp, 8 predicted proteins | sample MunlanPumphouse3_FD_192504 | JGI IMG/M metagenome (GOLD analysis project Ga0265294, IMG submission 192504) | Groundwater microbial communities from a municipal landfill in Southern Ontario, Canada - Pumphouse #3 | ecosystem: Environmental > Aquatic > Deep subsurface > Groundwater | place...
AACTTTTGTCTACCAACTACGGCAGTGAAATCTGGAAGCTCTATGCTGGCGGCAAACTCAGCCCTGCGACGGAGTTGACCGGCCACTTTAGGCAGAGCGACAAACCAGCTGATGTGGGTGGTGTCATGCGGGAAATAGACTCGGCGCGGCTCTGGCATGAGCGCCGACAGCCAAAATAAGGGAGTCAGGAGGAGAGAAGTGTCTCACTAATCCTTGCCTGTGTCAGATGAATCGCCCGGTAGCGTTCCTCGTTGAGTACCGCCTCCGGGTATTGGGAATCCACAGGATGAACAGCCAGCCAGATCCCTTCGCGCAACAGTCCCTCATACCCGGCCAAAGCCTCGTTCAACAGCAGGTAGAGCCGATCATTGATGCCATCAAACTCACCCTCCGCAAAACCCGCCATATCCACATTCTTCTGAAAGAGCTGCTCTCCAGCGCTGTTGAATTGCCTGAAATCCATCTGGTAGCTGCCGTTGACAACTCTCGGGAAGAGCAGGGATACCAACTTGCTTGCCTTTTCGGCAATGACCAGGCGTCCAGCGCCATATGCCTGGGAGTCCCTGGTCATGCTGTACAGGGTTGAGCAGAGCATATCGGCGAAACAGTCCGAATGCAGGAATCCGCGCACTGCCCGGTCGGATGTTTCATAGTAGAAACCACGCTCTTCCGGTCGTTCAGTCAGTACAACTCCGCAGATCAGGCATCGCTCGGCTAATCCTTCCAGCCGTGCCAGGTAGGACACCTTCTTTTTCCCCTCCTTCTCTGTCAGCCAGCGGGCGTACAGACAAGAACGGGGCTCAGGGGTGGCATCCACATTGCGCAACACATCTCGTGCAATGCTGGTGAATTGGTTATGCACTTCAGTTCCGCGGGCATGAATCAGGATGGGATAGATCTTGCCTTCCGGGTTGGTATTAAGGCTTTCCACCTTGGGACTTTTAGATATGAATGTGTCCATGCAGCGGTAACCGCGGTTGGTAGCGTACGCGCGCAGGAGGGTCTTCTGATCTTTGAAAATACCATCAAATTTGATGCGTTCATCGATCAGGCAGGGGATCAGCACCAGAGATTTTTTATCAATGCCGCGCTGATCAAAAAGTCCGAAGATATTCCGGCAGTTTTCCAGGCTGGGCATATCCTTTATCGGGATGATCACCCGGTCGGCTGCATAAAGGGCGTTTTGGGTCAGGATATTGAGCTCAGGGCGGGTATCGATTATCACGATACCGGACAGTCCTGATTCAGCCAGTATGCGGGCCAGTGTCATCGGGCCCTTGAAGCGCTCATGGATGTCCCCCAGTTCATTCGATGAGGGAATGTAGCCAACGCCGTACTGCCCTGTATGCACAAGATTGGTGGCTTTTTCACCCATCAACAACTCGTGAACAGTGCCGCCTGGTTTCTGACCTTTATGTTCAAACATACGATCGATGGTGAAATGGTTGTCGAAGGAGAAGATCGTGACCGGCAGATCCTCTCGCATGGCCTTCAGGTATATCGCAAGGTTGGTGGCCAGGGTAGTCTTGCCGACCCCCCCCTTTTCCGAAGATATGGTGATGATGTAAGGATATGGCTGCATTTACGTGTGTCCGTTGTCAGTTGGAAATTACGGCATTTTGCCGCTCAAGAAGTATGATAGTAGTCAATTTGGCGCGGTCGGTCAAGGGAATCGGTTTTTGGTACAGGCGGTTTTAGGGAGTCAGAACAAACAAATATACCGTTTTACATCACGTCTTCAGGCCATCTTTGCCGTCCCTTCAATCACAAAATCCTCGACGTAGCACTGCTACGCCTGCGGTTTTGCTCAATCAGGAACGATAAATCCGACCCAAATCCGTGCGTAAAACTTGGTATATCAGTTTATTCTGACTCCCTTACACAAAACCGAGTTCAACATGTTTGTCGAATGTCCATGACATACCCATAAAAATTTATAAAAATATTCTCATTAACAACTTCTTTGTTATGAGTTCAGGCTGACCTTATTATAATATGCTCATATTACGTCGCTAATGACCCCACTGGGCGGGTTTTTGCTTCGTAGCGTCGCTACTTGAGAGGGTAGTGAGTAGAGACTTTTTCTTGCCGTGATAACCATACGCAAGCGCCCCCGATGGATTTTCCACCGGGGGCGCTTGCGTTCAACGAAACAGGGTTAAAACCTACCCCAGCATTGCCTTCATATCGGCGTCCACCGTAGTGATCGGCCCGATGTTGAAGTTCTCCACCAGGAAGTTGAGTATGTTGGGGGTGATGAAGGCCGGCAGGGTTGGCCCGAGTTTGATGTTCTTGATGCCAAGATGTAACAGGGTCAACAGGATGACCACCGCCTTCTGCTCGTACCAGGATAGAACCATGGAGAGCGGCAGGTCATTGACACCGCACTCAAAGGCGCCTGCCAGGGCTATTGCAATCTGGATGGCTGAATAGGCGTCGTTGCACTGGCCGATGTCCAGCAATCTAGGGATGCCGCCGATATCGCCGAAATCAAGCTTGTTGAAGCGATATTTGCCGCAGGCCAGGGTCATGATGACCGTATCCTTGGGCGCTTTCTCGGCAAACTCGGTGTAGTAGTTACGACCGGATTTGGCGCCGTCGCAGCCGCCAACCAGGAAGAAGTGTTTGATGGCGCCGGACTTGACCGCTGCGATGATCTTGTCGGCCACGCCCAGCACAGCGTTGTGGCCGAAACCGGTAAGGATCTCCTGGCCCGGATTTTCCGGCAGCGCCGGACATTCCAGGGCTTTGTTGATCAGCTGGCTGAAATCCCAGCCATCAATGTGCGTGACACCGGGCCATGCTACCAGACCCCAGGTAAAGAGGCGGTCGGTGTAGGAGTCAGCTGGACGCTGGATGCAGTTGGTATTGAAGATGATTGCGCCGGGGAACTTGGTGAATTCCTTCGCTTGATCCTGCCAGGCGCCTCCGAAGTTGCCGACAAGATGGCTGTATTTTTTGAGACCGGGGTAACCATGGGCCGGTAGCATCTCACCGTGGGTGTACACATTAATGCCCTTCCCTTCGGTCTGCTTGAGGATCTCTTCCAGCATCTTCAGATCATGACCGGAAACCAGGATGGCCTTGCCGGCCTTTGTACCAAGCTGAACCGGGGTGGGAACCGGGTGGCCGTAGGTGTCTGTGTGGGCGCTGTCAAGGAGGCCCATAACGGTCAGGTTCTGCTTGCCGCACTCCATGGCGAGGCCGACGAAGTCCATCAGTCCCATATTTGTGTCGGTGGTGGCTGCCAGCGCCTTCTGGAAGTAGGCCATAACTTCGTCATTGCTTCTGCCGAGGATCATGGCGTGATCCATATAGGCAGCCATGCCTTTCAATCCGTACATCAGGATTTCGATCACGGAGCGGATGTCTTCGTTGACATGCTGGGTGTTGATGCCATGGGCCTCGCCCTGCTTGATCATCCCGTCCAGGTCGTTGGCGGGCTGCCAGGCAGCCACTTCGCCAGGAATCGTCACACCAGCAATAACCCTGGCTTTCTCCTTCAGGCTGTAGCACTGGTTGATCAGGTTGGCGATACGGGTTGCTTCGAAATCAACATTGGTGACAGTGGTAAAGAGCCCTTCGATGGTGAAACGGTCTATCTCGGTGTTGCGACCGATCTTGTCGGCATAAAGCGCCAGACTTTTAAGGCCATAGAGCAGGTGATCCTGCAGGGCCGCCACATCCGGTTTTTTACCGCATACGCCTGATATGTTGCACCCGGTTCCATTTGCCGCCTGCTCGCATTGATTACAGAACATTTGTAGTTCCTCCTTGGTAGGTATGATTCTCTTGTATGGTGAAATCATGTTTTTATGATATGACAATATGTGATTCAGGGTACAACAACCTTGACCTTTGTCAAACTTTTAATCTTTCCCTCCAGGAGGTATCTATTAATGTCCAAAGTTTATTTTGCCGATATGCGGGCCGGCCACAAGGAAAATCTGTTCGACAAGATCAGCAAGCTGTTGGCCTTGGCGGGTCTTGGCCAGTGTGTATCAGAAGGGGACCTGACCGCCGTCAAGATCCATTTCGGTGAAAAGGGGAATCACACCTTTATTCGACCGATCTTTGTTCGCAGGGTGGTGGAGGAGATCAAGAAGCTCGGCGCCAAGCCGTTCCTGACCGATTCATCCACACTTTATCCCGGTGAACGGAAGGAGGCGATTTCAGCTCTGACCTGCGGTATCGAAAACGGCTTTGCATATGCTGTGGTGGCAGCCCCGCTGATTATCAGCGATGGTCTGCGGGGAGTAACTGAAACCGAGGTTGCCTTGGAGGGCGAACTGCTCAAATCGGTTTTCATCGGCACAGAGATCGTCGAGGCTGATTCACTGGTCTGCCTCTCACATTTCAAGTGCCATGAACTGACCGGTTTCGGAGGCGCCATCAAGAACCTGGGGATGGGATGCGCCAGCCGCAAGGGGAAACTGGTACAGCATTCCACAGTGGCGCCAAAGGTCGCAGAAAAATATTGCATCGGTTGCGGAGTATGCCTTAAGGCCTGTGCTCACGACGCAATCCGGATAATTGAGGGCAAGGCGACCATCGACCCGCAGCTTTGTACGGGTTGCAGCCGCTGTATCAGTATTTGCCCGATCAAGGCCATTAACATCCAGTGGAACGAGGCTGCCGATCTGGTCATGAAGAAGATGGCCGAGTACGCCAAGGGTGCTGTGAGCGGCAAGGAAGATAGTACCGTCTATCTCAATTTCATCACCCAGGTCTCACCGGCCTGTGACTGCTATGGTTATGCGGATGCGCCGATCGTCAACGACATCGGCATCTGCGCCTCCACAGATCCGGTGGCTATTGACCAGGCTTGCGCCGATCTGGTCAACGCAGCCCGAGGAAACGAGGGATCAGCCCTCAAAGCCGGTCATGAGGCGGGTGGCGACAAGTTCCGGGGGGTGTACCCCGAGATTCCATGGCATATCCAACTGGAGCATGGGGAGCAGGTTGGACTGGGGAGCAGGAAGTATGATCTGGTGAAGATATGACGTTTTATCGATTATTAAGACATCTGCTGCCGCTTTTGCTGCTCACCGCCTGCGCCACCATTTCAACACCTCCCATCGACTATAGCCCTGGCGCAGTGGTGGAAACGCTCTCCTCGTCTGTATCCATATCGATCCATACCACTGATCGCAGTATGGGGGGGCATGGCTATCTGGTCTTTCGCAGGCCTGACCAGGTACATCTGGTGTTGCTGTCTCCCTTTGGCACTACCATGCTGGAGGCCTTTGCCCTGGGCGAGCAGATCACTCTGGTCTATCCATCCAGGATGACTGTCTACAGCGGGCGGTTCGATGAACTGCCTGAAAAGGGGGGACTCCAAGGGTGGCGCATGATGCGCTGGGTGATGGACTCCGATTCCAGCAATGATAAACGCCTGAACAGTACTGTCGAGCGCATGGGAAAACTCGGTTTTACGGAAAAGGTCACCTTTGTGAACGGTCTGGTTACCTCCAAGGTATCACCCGGTGGTGATCAGGTCTATTACGACAAGTATGCGGTTATCAGTGGTGTACCGGTTGCCACGGAGGTCGAGATGCGCAATGCCCTTGACGACCGTATCCGGCTGGCGCTGGACGAGCCGGAGGTAAACACGCCCCTTGATGCCGCTGCCTTCACGCCGCAACTGGACGGGATGACCATCCTGCCGCTGTCCGAAATCCAGGGGATATAACAAGCAATGCCTCCTGTTCTTTTTTCCCGTATTACCACCGCTTTCAACAAGCTTACCCGTCGACACCTGGAGTGGATCTTCCAGGTTACAACCCGTTCACCCCTCAGGGTTATTGCCGCATCAGCGCTGCTGGTTGGCTTTTGTGTCATTGTTATCGCCACCACCCGTTTCGAGTCAGACATCTTCCGGTTGTTTCCATCCCGTCTGCCTGCTCTGAAGCTTCTGCTCGAAACGCTGGATTGGAGCGGTAGCGCCAAGGAAGCCTACTTTCTTCTGGAGGGCGATCCGCGCCTGCTTCCGGGCGAGGCGGAAAAGCTGGCCACCCGGCTGCAACGCCTGCAGCTCAACGGTCAACCAGCTTTTACCCGTGTCACCTGGCGAGTTTACGACGAAGCCGAGGGACACCTGTTTGCCGATTTTATCAGATATGCCGTCTCCCATCCGCAGCTCTTTGTTGCTCCACGCGATGCAGTCAGGTTGACGGAACGGCTCTCCCCGGCATCTTTTGCAGGCTCGCTACAGCGCATGGAGTCTGATCTGGCGGCTCAATTCGGCGGCAGCATGACTGCCCTGTCAACTGCTGACCCGCTTTATCTCAGGGAACTTATCCTGCCGCGCCTGAAGGCCGCCAGTCAGGCCCTTGATCTGGATCCCGCCTCCCCCTATTTCCTCTCCCGCGACAATCGCCTGCTGATCGTGATCGCCGAACCGGCCCGCCCGATACAGGACATGGCCTTTGCGCGACAACTGGTGGCTGGCATCAACGAAGCCCGCCAGGGTCTGGCGGTCCAGGTGAACTGCGCAGGCGCGCATATCAGCGCCGTACTCGACGAAGCAGCAATGAAGTCCAACATCCTTGCCTGCATACTGTCGTCGCTGCTGGTAGTGCTGGCGATCTTCTATTCCGTCTACCGCCGCCTGCTACCTACGATCCTGCTGCCGCTGATCATTGCCGCCGGGGTTGTGCTGGCGCTCGGTACGGCCTCACTGTTTCTCCCCTCCCTCCACATCATATCCTTTGCCTTTATGGCGCTGATCGTTGGGCTGGGTACCGATTACTCCATACATCTCTACGACCGCTACCACTGCGAACGGGTCGCCGGAGTAGATATGGAGGCGGCCCTTCACCTGGCTGTCGTTGATACCGGGCATGGGCTGTTTACCGCTGCTGCCACCACGGCCCTGCCGTTTCTGGCCTTGATTATCTCCGATGTGCGTGCCTTGTACGAACTTGGCCTGCTGGTGGGGTTGGGCGTGTTGTTCTCACTGTATGCAACCCTGTTTTTCCTGCCACCGCTGCTGATTTACATGGAGCGACGCTTTCCGGCGCCGTTTAAGCCTATCCCGACCCTTGGCATGCGTCGTCTGTGGCGTAGCGTTGGCCGCCACCCCGGTTGGATCATCGTGCTCTCAATGTCGCTGATCGCAATCAGCGCTGTTTTTGCCTTCAGGCTTTCATTTGACGGGGAGTTGAAAAACCTTCAACCGCGTCATTCCGAGGCATTCCTGACGCAGGAGAAGATCGAGAAGCACCTCAGTCTGGCGCCGCGACAGTTGCTGGTCGTCGTGGAGGGGCGAGGCCTGGGGGATGTGCTGGTCCGCACCGGGCGCGTAGGAGCGCTGTTGGAGCGCTACCAGGGTAACAACCGGATCAGCGGCTGGTCATCGCTGGGCAGCATTATCAACGACCACACCCAGCAGTTGGCTATTGTTCAACAGCTAACGACAATAACCTCAGGCGTACAGGCATCTGCTGCATTTGAAGCTGCGCTGGCGCAGCGCGGTTTCGAGGTTGAACCGTTTCAACCTTTCAGCGATGCACTGGCAGGTTTCGGTATCAGCGCCCCGGCTTCCGAGACCGAAGGCCTTGCCCGGCTGGTGGCATCACCGCTACGCGGGGTTGTCAACCGTCATCTCATTCATGATAAGGCTGGCTATCACAGCTTGGTTTTTATTTACTATAAAGGGGATGAGTTCGACCAGGGAGCTTTCTTCAAGGAGCTTGCCGCAATCGATCCAACAGCCCGCACAACCAGTGTTGATCTGGTAAGCAGCCAGTTGGCGGAGTCGGTTAGCAGGAGCTTTCTGTGGAGTTTTCTTGTGGGCGGCATCCTGGTACTGTTCCTGCTCATCACACACTTTGAGTCGCGCATGGGTGTGTTTTCTGCGCTCTTTCCGGTTGCGGCAGGGGCAACCGCCATGCTGGGCAGCATGGCGCTGTTCGGCATGAAGCTTAATTTCATGAATGCCATGGTTCTGGTGACCATTGTCGGCATGGGGAGCGACTATGGCCTGCATATAGGCCACCGGGTAGGCGATGAGATGGATGATTCCGGGGAAGAACGTTTCGTGCAGGCGGGACGGGCGGTGCTGATTTCGGCCATGACCACCATTGCCGGTTTCGGTTCACTGGCCTTTGCTGATTACCCTGCCCTGGCTTCCATCGGCTGGGCCACCAATCTCGGTGTTGGCTTTACAGTGTTCTTTGCCCTGGTTAGCCTACCGGCGGTGATGTTCCTGAGGTTGTCTGGAAGAGGCTTGGAGTAAAGGAAGGCATACCGGGTCGCTGCTTGCTATTTTTTTATTGCATGATTTAGCAAAATAACAAGCAGCATCCCCGCTGGGTTCCGCACATTTCAAATTTTGTCAATTTTAATGATTTTGTCAGATGTGTAGCCCTGACACCGGAAGGTTTCCCTGTTCTTCGGATAAATTTCTTTTAGAAATCTAGTATGTATGTTATGTGTCTAGAGTTTTTAAACAGAGAGTTTCTGAAATGGAGACGTATTCTGAAAAGTTTTCATCGACTAAGCTTATACATACTTCCCACCCTTTCTAAAATCATCGCTTAATCATAACTATCATTTAAAGGCGATAAATGCATAATTTCCCAATTTCACAAAATTTAGTAACGTCTCCTTTCTTAAAGTGGGTGGGAGGTAAAAGGTGGCTTATATCGAAGCATTGTAACATTTTCCCGCAGAAGTATTCTCAATACATTGAGCCTTTTCTAGGAAGTGGCGCTGTTTTCTTCCATCTTAAACCAACTACCGGAATATTATCTGACTTAAACAAAGAACTTATAGATGTATACAAAGCTATTAAAGAGGGCTGGCGTGAAATAGATGCTATTTTGCAGGATTATCAAAAAAATCATAACAGCGAATTTTATTACAACACTCGAAATAACGAAGTAACTTCATCGCCTGAAAAGGCTGCGAGATTTATATATCTCAACCGTACATGTTGGAATGGGCTGTATCGTGTAAATTTAAATGGCAAATTCAATGTACCAATTGGTACAAAAACCAAGGTAATTTTAGATAATGATAACTTCGCTGCAATAGCTGCTGCCCTTGAAAATATAGAGCTTGTACACTCGGACTTTGAAGATACTATTTCTTATGCAAAAAATGATGACTTTGTTTTCATAGATCCACCTTATACAGTCAAGCATAACAACAATGGATTTATTAAATACAACGAAAACCTTTTTTCGTGGGATGATCAGGTTCGGCTCCGTGACTCTACAGCTAACGCTATTCAGCGTGGGGCAAAGGTGATTATAACGAATGCTGCACATGATTCAGTTGAGCAGTTATATACTGATAAAATATTTACTATCTCCAAATTCACAAGACATAGCGTTTTAGCCGGTACTATCAAAGATAGAAAACCATGTGAGGAGTTAATAATATGTGGGAATTGCGGCAATATTTAACATATCTTCGTGTAAAGTTAATTAATTTTGTCAAGCCAATTCCCCTTATTGGTGCATTAGTAGCATGTAGACTCAAAGATCACGCTCAGGCTGCTGCTGAGTTTTTATGCACAATCGTCCTAGGTACTATGCCACTCTGGCTTGATGCTTTAAGCGGGGCAATCTACGACGTTTCAGGAACTAAGCCATTTGTAAATATTTGTAAAGAAGTTGTAATAAATGGTGAACTTTACTTATACTGTGCATCTTTTCTAGCACCAATATTTTATATTGCTTTAACGGACAAACATGGTGACAAACCCTTTCCTAGCAAGCTTTCCTTTCTAATTAGTACTACAATTATTTTAATGATATCAGCATATCTATTCTCAATAAAAAGATCCAAGAGTATTTATGATGCGGATCTCTTTTCAATGTTATCAATCTTCCTATTTATTTTTTCTGCTTTTCTTTTGTATCTTGCTACTGTTTACAGAAATTTTAAGACGTATGATTTCTCAGAGGAAATGTATAAACAGGAAGAGGACTTCACTGATGAAGTAGTAGCATCTAGGGGGCAAAGATGACCGAAGATCCTCAGTCTATCAAGTTTAAAGTTATAAAAGTTCAACAGCCAATTGGTGTTTTTTTCATTGCCGCATTATCTTACAAAATTCTATGCGATATTACTCACTTTGACATTAGAAGAATTCGACATGAGCGGGATGTTGAGACATACCTTGGAATACAACGCCCTCTCTCACCTGACAGAGTTGACGAATTACATGGTTACGTCAATACAAACGATGCCTGTTTCCCCAGTGGCGTAATTCTATCAGTACCGGGAGTATGTGCTGAACTTAATGCTGCCGGAACAGAGATGACTTTGAGGAATTACCTAACTCCTCCAGATGAAGAGGCTCCGATATTTTACAGAGAGATTGCAAAAGTACTTGATGGCCAGCATCGAATTGAAGGACTTAAGAAATATGGTGGAAGTGATGAGTTTGAAGTCAATGTAGTAATTTTCGTAGACATTGACTTGCCACAACAAGCCCAAATCTTTTCAACAGTCAATTTAGCTCAAACTAAAGTAAACAGAAGTTTAGTTTATGATTTACTTGAATTATCTAAATCTCGCAGCCCCCAGAAGACATGCCACAACATTGCTGTTGCGTTGGACAAGTCAGAAGGAAGCCCATTTTATAAAAAGATAAAACGCCTAGGTGTTGCAACAGCGGGAAGGTTTGACGAGACAATTACTCAGGCTACATTTGTCCAAGGATTATTGAAATACATCTCTTTAGAACCTATGAAAGATAGAGACATGTATTTAAAAGGCAAACTACCTCTTAAATCGAGTGAGGAAGAATCATATAAATTAATTTTCAGAAACATGTTCATCGACCAAAAAGACACAGACATCGCAAACACTGTATGGAATTATTTTGAGGCAGTTCAGGATAGATGGCCAGATGCATGGAAATCAAATGAGCGCGGTATGATGCTGAATAAAACAAACGGATTTAACGGGTTAATACGTTTTTTACGAAATGCTTATCTTAAAATAACCAATCTAGGCAGTGTAGCCACAAAAGATCAATTCAGTGCTTTATTCAATAATATTTCTTGCGATTCTGGTTACTTTAATACCACTAATTTTCTTCCAGGCTCAACGGGAGAATCAGAGTTGTACAAATATTTGTTGAGGGAATCTGGCATAAGGAAGTAGACACAAAACGGAAAATGGGATGAGCTTTAGGGAAATTCTGGGAACATATGTCACCGGCAACCTGAAAGAGTTTTTTTCTTGGCCGTTTGAAATTGTTTCTTCTTCCTCTGATCCGTTTTCTTCTTAATCCATTAAATTCAAACTCTTCTTCTGTTTTCTTCCTGCTTTTCAATCCTTTTTCTTCCCGCCTTCTGTCTTATATCTGATGATTGACCCAGAGGCGCCGGGGGATGCCGTAGGGGTCGGGGATGCCGTAGGGGTCGGGGATGCCGTAGGTGT
>Ga0265294_10009230_pt1 | contig 11403 bp, 7 predicted proteins | sample MunlanPumphouse3_FD_192504 | JGI IMG/M metagenome (GOLD analysis project Ga0265294, IMG submission 192504) | Groundwater microbial communities from a municipal landfill in Southern Ontario, Canada - Pumphouse #3 | ecosystem: Environmental > Aquatic > Deep subsurface > Groundwater | place...
AATACAAGTCTTGTTTTTACACTTGGAAAGCGTCGCTTTATATGCCTTGAGCAAGGCAATACATATCCATTTCATTATTGGTTAGAATTAACCACACATTTGGTTAATCAAGTAATAAATCCGCGCTTGATAACAGTTTAGTTACGCAGTCAAGTATGAGAGGATACTTGTCTGGTATGCCACTGCGCACGACGAATATATAGCAATAATTGGGCTTGATGCGTGGTAATAGATTATAAACACACTCTTTGAGTTGTCGCTTGATGCGGTTGCGCTTGGTTGCCTTGCCGAACTTCTTGGATACAGAGAAACCAAACTTGGGAGCGTAAACACTCTTACTATATACCACGACAAGATATTTGCTTTTGTGCCAACTACCCTTGTTATATATGGTGTTGAACTGTTTTTTACTTTTGAGTCTGTATGTTGCCTTTATTGTTCCGTCCTCTCAATCAGTTCATGTGTACTATGCCGACAATTTAGCCCTGCCCCTGTCTCGCCTGTTCTTCAATACGCGCCTTCCGCCTTTTGTCTTCATTCTAGCGCGAAAACCGTGAACCTTGCTTCTCTGCCTTTTCTTGGGCTGATATGTTCTCTTCATACGAGTTAGCACCTCCTTCAAAGTAAATGTATAGCCAAACTATTATACAGTCTAGAGCAGACAATGTCAACAAAAAATAAAAGTATTTAGCTTATGGCTTGTCAAATCTGGTCAATTATCATTAATAGTTATCGCGTATTACTTGTTCGTAGAATGTTGCATGGATTAAGAAAAGAGTCTGTACAAGTAACTTTCCGTACCGACTCTTACCAATTAATCTATGTTGAAAATATAGGATTTTGTCAAGTCGTTATGACTGCACGATAATGAATTAACATGCGTTGTATACGGTGGTTGACTGCACAATATAACGATTGGTGTTCGTATTGCACATAGATTACTCATCTTTAACCGACTTCATCAGTCTGTTGTAAAGTAGGTCCGCTATCTCTTCTGCACCAAAATTGTGGCGATAAGCTACTGCATTCTCTACGTATTTATCGTACTCACTGCGATTATAGAACCAATTACTTACGTATTCTAACGCATTGTTAACCGACTTAGCCTTAACCGCGCTACCAACTGTATTGACATAGTGTTCGCCTATTGCCCTCTCTAAAGGTGTCGCATACAGTGTAATTATCTGTGGCACCCCGAAATAGCAGAACTCTGCGACTGTGTTAGCACCGCTCTTGCCCATAAACAGGTCGGCGCAAGCCACTACTTCGAGCATATTCTCACAGTATCCAATGGGTGCATAGGTGATATTATCAGGATGTGAATAATTCTTTATCTCTTGGTATAACTGCTCATTCTTGCCGCATACAGGCACCACAGTGATAGGCATATCGGTTAAGAGTAATGCCTCTACCGTACTGCGCAGTTTACCACACGCATATCCGCCATCAACAAGCACTATGGTAAACTTGTCGGTGGGCAAACCCAACTTCTGTTTGTAGAACTGTTTGCCCTCAGTCATCTGTTCGGCTTCGGGCCTTATTACACAGGGCACAACTTCTATCTTATCTTGTGGGTAATTTAGTTTATCTATTGCCTTATCTCTGCCCTCTTGACAACTAATCAGTTGTAAATCACACCCAGTCAGCCATTGCATATCCATGTCTGCATCGGGGCAGTATTGAATATTGTGTATTACAGAGGGCACATCCTTGGCAACATAACTCGTTGCCCAGTGGGTGGAGAATACCATATCCACATCTAACGATTTCATCGCCTCTACGCTGTCGGAATAGGCATTCTCTATTAGGTGTCTCATTACGAACTTCATAGATGTCTCTTGACCCAAGAAGTGCATGCAGTCAAATGTGCTTACTCCATACAGCGGACTTGTGCTATAACGCCTTACCTCTTGAACCATTCTCTGCTCGAACTTGCGCATTGCCGGTGTTCCCTCGGCATAGAATCTAGACCTAACCACTTCCACTTTATCGCCGTATTTATTATCGAATGCGTTTGCTACAGCCCTCATAGGTATTATGTGACCAAGACCCGCCTCAACATAGGGGAATAACACACGGGGTTTGCGTTTAATAATAATCGGTTGCTCGGCAACAATGGTAGACACCCTCTCGTAATCCTTTTGCATTGCAACTAGGATAGCCGTATAGTAGAATGCAAAGTAATAGAAGAAGAAGGAACAGTCAATGAATGAGTAACCTATGATTGTTAGTAATGCTACGAACAAGTACAACCTGTCCTTGGTGGGTTTACGAAACATTGCGATAATGGTGGTGACTCTATGGAATATATAGCACGCAAGTCCAACAAGTCCGCAATTGACTAAGAATTGCAGGTACGTATTGTGGTAGAAGTATGTCAGTGACGGCACTTGCTCTAGGTGTCTATCCATAAATCCAACACCTAGTACCGGTTCCGTGCCAAAAATATATTCTAAACCCCTTCTGTAGATTTCTAACCGACTGCTGTCATCCATCCCCCTCTCGACGTAGTGCTGAATGAATCCACTTTGTAATTGTGTTGCAAGCAACAGCACAACTATCGCCAGCACTGCACTAGTAATATATAGCGACCAGTTAACCAAACGGCGTTTCTTATAATACATAATGGATATGGGCGCACCTATATAATACACTGCAACTCCGAGCAATAGACAACCACGGCACATTGTAAACAATATGCCAATCATCAACAGCCAAGATAATAAGATATACAGCCATCCATTGCGGGATTTAGTTACATAATACAGGCAGAAAGGCATTCCTAGTAGCAGAACGTTGGCTGCGTTGTTGGACACACACCACCCCAGATATACCACACTCTTCATCGTGGTGCTAGATAGTATGTTGATATCAATATACACTATGGTCAACTGAACGAGCACCAAAATAGACATAACTATGATGGTTTTGGCAAGGTAGTCCATCAACGGGTGCTTGTTGCCCGCCTTAACTAACATGTAAATACCTACGAAACACACAGCGAAAAGCGCGCCCATTGGCAATGATAGTATGTTGTAGCCGTCGTAGAATACGCCGCCCATTACTAGCACTAACGATATGGCTACCAGTCCCCAGAACAATAGGTCGGGCTTGAAAACGGGACGATATTTGATACAATAGAACACAACGGATGCCACCACTAACACAGCCAGCACGCCGAAGTAGGGCAACATAGGCAGTAGTCCTACTTTATACCAGTTGACCACGTCCCTTTTAGCAAAACACATTACGCCCATAAACAATGGTGGTAACAAGGTCATAGTGTCATTACCGGTTAATAACGTAAATATAACCAGCGCGCACAGTATGCCAATGGTTGGCAGTTCCCAGCCGAATTGAGATGATAACAGTACCAGTAGCGCAACCGCGTATGAATACACGATACTGCATTGAAGCAGTTTTAATTGTCCAATGAGTTTTTTCATAAGCAACTCCTAATATTGTGTGCATTTAACATACCCCTATTACGCATAAATGTCAATTACTATACCATAATTACCTTACTATTCGACATTCTAATTCGCAACCTTACCGCCTGGTGCATAATTATTAATTGCACAATACCCCTGTTTACTTGCAGTAGTTGACCTATTGATTATTATGTGCTAGAATAGTTACAACATAGTAAGTTAAGAGAGGTATACATATATGAACGTTCCCACTCCACACATTAATGCTAAATTCGGCGATTTTGCCAAAACTGTCTTAATGCCCGGTGACCCCAAGAGGTCTGCATATATTGCTGGACATTTTTTGAGTGACGCAGTGCTAGTTAATGATGTAAGGGGTGTTCAAGGTTACACCGGTACGTATAAAGGTAAGAGGGTGTCGGTTATGGCATCGGGAATGGGCATACCCAGCATAGGCATATATAGTTATGAACTGTTCAAGTTTTTTGATGTGGATAACATAATTCGCGTAGGCTCTGCAGGCGCAATCAGCCCCCAACTCGAATTGCGCGATATAGTAATAGGTCAGTCAGCTTGCACTGACTCTAACTATATGTCACAGTACGGGTTGCGTGGTAATTATTCACCTATTGCCTGTTATCAACTGCTAGAGAGGGCAGTTAACATTGCTAAAGAGAGGAATTATCCCTATGTTGTTGGCAGTCTATACTCCAGCGACTGTTTCTATGACGCAAGCGCAGGCACAATGAAATGGGGCAATATGGGCGTGTTGGCTGTAGAAATGGAGGCAGCGGGTCTGTATGCAACAGCTAATTTTCTTGGCAAGAATGCATTAGCAATCTGTACTATATCCGATTCACTGGTGACTGGGCAATCACTCGACAGTGATGCTAGACAGAACACTTTTACACAGATGATGGAGTTAGCGCTAGAGATAGCGTAATAACTCACATAATTACACTGCGTGCGCGTGAATGTGTGACGAGTCTTTAACGCATACGCTCCTTAAGTTGCACAACGCTTGTGCGTGATAATCCATATTAATTGGTATATGGGCACAACAAACAAGTTTTTTTTTAATCACCCATTCTTAATTAGATGGGTGATTTTTTTGCACAAAAAAACACGATTGTTATCAATCGTGTTTAATTGCGTTACGCATTATTAAATGGTTCTTATAGGCAATATTAGGTATAGGTATTCGTCCGATTCTGGGGGAGTTATTATACATGGGTTAATAGACGTTATGAAGGACATTTTCACAAACTCGTGTGGTACAACCTTAAGGCAGTCGTTTACGTACTTGGCGTTAAAACTGATTGTCATATCCTTACCCCACAGCCTTATGCCTATGTTTTCCTTGATATTGCCTAGCTCGCTGTTGGCTGTCATCTCTAGTAGGTTCTCCTTGATGTCCATTGTTACGAGGTTCTTCTTCTCACCACGGCTAAGAATACTTACTCTGTCCAGCGCATTAGTCAATTGCTCCTTATTAATTGTCAATGAGGTGGTGTAGTCCTTAGGAATAATCTGTTTATAGTTAATGTACTCACCTGCAAGCAGTCTGGTAGATATGGTGGTGTTGCTAGCCTTAATTACTAGCGTCTTGTCATCTAATTGAGCGGTTGCTATATTGTCGCCACCCTCGAGTAATTTAGATATCTCATTCATGGAGCGAGAGGGCACGATAGCAGACATCTTGTGTGCCGGTTTCTCTAACGGCTTCTTGCATATGGCCATACGAAATCCGTCAAGTGCAACAGCGGTAACAGTGTACTCCTCTATTTCTAGATAAATGCCCTTTAGTATGGGTCTGGCGTCATCTACCGAGACCGAGAATATGACTTTATTTATCATATCTTGGAACTCTTCCTCACCGATTAGGAAGGAGTCTTCCCTCGCTTCCTGAGAAAAAGCGGGGTATTCAGTGCCATCTAAGCATTGCAACACACCCTCGCTGTCCGTATATTTAATGAGTAATTGTTGCTCGTTGGTCAAAATCAACTCTATTTGTTGCTCGTTGGTTAGTTTACGAGTGTATTCGGTAAACAACTTGCCAGGTACAACCACTTCGCCCTCAGTAATGACGTCTGCTTGAATACTTTTCTCGATAGTCAAGTCTAGGTCGGTTGCAAACAGAACAAGATTGTCCCCTCTTGCCGTCAACTTGATGCCCTCAAGCACTGGGTTAGATACCTTCTGCGGTAATGCTTTACTTACTCTCAACACTGCATCAGCCAGTGTTAATCCATCGCATACAATTCTCATTTATTAGTCCTCTTTTGATATTATTTATATCGTTCCATTAAATGCTCACCACTTGCTGACCAGACAAGATAATTTATTATTCTTAAGGTAGAGGCAGTAGTAGTGTATGTGAATATGTGCATAACCCTAATTTATTCACACAATTTTAACCTATTATACCTTGCTCGAAGTAAAAAATCAAGTATGTATTTACTTTATTTCAAAAAAACACCTTACGCAACAACTGTGGACAAGTAAGTGGAATAACTCTGTATAAGGTGTGGAATTATGCAACAATATAACTGCTGTTACCTAGAATAAGATAGTACTTTTTTGCAAACATTTCGGCAAATAACTTGCCAAAAGGCAAAATGGTGGGGTATTATATGCATAACAACTAATTGGAAGTGAGTTAATGGCAAGTGTTATGCAGATATGGGACAAGGTAACAGAGGAAATAGAGAAGAAAGTGTCGGCACTAACTTTTGATTTATGGATTAAGACGCTAGAACCTATATGTATCTACAAGAACAGGTTGGTGTTGTACGTGACGACAGAGGCCAACTACAACATTATACTTAAACGATTCTATAAGATTATTAAAGAGGCGACAATATCCGTATTTCCAACGCTTGTCGATGTAGAACTGATACTAGAGGACCAGCTAGAGGTATTTAATAAGTATCGAACCAAGATGCAAGATGCACCGGTATCCAACCAATCAGCGATCGAAGACGTCGATGTAGTAAGTTTCGTTGAGCACTACACGTTCGACAACTTCGTGGTGGGGGATAGCAACAAGTTCGCGGCGGCAGCCAGTCTGGCAGTCGCAGAGAAGCCGGGCAGTAAATACAATCCACTATTCCTGTATGGTACGGTAGGACTGGGTAAAACGCACTTAATGCACGCAATAGGTAACTATTATAAGCAATACAAGAGCTCGCTCAAGGTAGTATATGTTAGCGCAGAGAGATTCAGTAACGACCTGCTGGATGCCATTAAGGACTCCTCAGTAAACAAGGACGCGCGCAAGGAGTTCAGGAATAAATACCGCAATGTAGACTGCTTAATGATTGATGACGTGCAGTTTATTGCTAAGCTTGCTATTACTCAAGAGGAGATATTCCACGCATTTAATGACCTGTATCTAGAGGGTAAACAAATTATTCTGTCCTCTGACCGACCACCTAAGGAAATCAATCCGTTGGAAAGCAGACTAAGGACGAGATTCGAGAGTGGGCTAGTCGCTGATATTGCATCGCCAGACCTAGAACTGCGCATAGCAATACTGCAGAACGCCTGTAAGAAGGACTGTATCAACATCAAGAAAGAGATTCTGCAGATAGTGGCAGAGAGAGTAATGGATAACGTGCGTGACCTACTAGGATTACTTAATAGGGTGGTATCATTCGCAACCTTGACGGGTAGAGATTATAATGATGTAGAGGTGGTACTGGGCGCCCTTAAGGACTACACCAACGATGAAAAAGAGATTATTACACAAGAGAAGATTGTGGACTCGGTATGTAATTACTATAACGTGTCTAAGAAGGACATAGTTGGCAAGAAGAAGAATAAGGAAATAGTCGTACCAAGACAGGTGTGTATCTATCTAATCACCGAGTTTCTCGCGCTGCCCCTGTCGACAATAGGTGAGTATTTCGGAGGCAGAGATCATACCACCATTATACATGCAAGAGACAAGATATCTGCACAGATTAAAGAAAATGTTAATATCGAAAAGCAAGTTAAGGATATCAAAGCGCAAGTGCTTAATAAGTGACACACAGTTAGTTTGAACTTAGAACAATCGACAGTAGAATTATATTTAGTATAAGTATCATAACACCCCCATAAGTTTATAAGTCTTATGGGGGTGTACTTATTTGCTCAGTACAAATATTCGTTCGATTGAGTAGACTATAGCTATTTAATAATGACAACTAGTCGCATAGTGAGATTGAATAGGACTACTGTTTAATATATTGTTGTAGCACCGTAGACACCTGTGCATATGCAGAGGTACTAACATGTAGGCCGTCCAGTGTGTATTCTCGCTTAAGCCTGCCCTTGCTATCTGTTAGAACGCTTGCACAATCAATATATGTGTATCCGTGTTCTACTGCATACTGCTTGGTAGCAAGAGATAATTTAACGAGTTTAGCGTTAGTGCGAAGTGCGCACAAGAAGAAGGAGTAGAAATTGCGTGTTCTCAACATGGGGTACTGAGATATAATATATATCTTAACGCCGGCACACCTACCCGTTAGAATATCAACTATCTTATCAATCTGCTCTATTACATATTCTACTGTCTTGCCCTTGCCAATGTCGTTAGTACCAATCAGCAGAAAAACTTTACACGGCTCTAATTCTATGATATTATCTATGCGATTAAGCAGATTTTGTGTGGTGTCACTGGCTATTCCACGATTGTATATAGTAGGTGTGTCGAAGAACTCCTGTAACGGATAGAAGTCAGTTAACGAGTCTCCGAAAAATACTATCTGTCCCTTTTTTGCATATTGATTAAGAACGTTGTGGGCGTGAATCCTGTTGACTCTCAATCCGTTGATAACAAGCAGAATGATTATTGCAAGAGCAACAATTAAACATATTATAAAGAACAGCACTATTTCTAAGGGCGACATAGTTAAACCTACAGATATAAGATACACATAGTATACTACATTGTTAGCGCTTTATCAAACCATTATATGGTGTGTGTACCAAGTTAATTATAAAGCGTAGCGTAAACGGTTATGAAAAAAATAGATAAATACAACAAAATAGAGCTATTGTCGCCTGCCGGTAATGTCCAATCGCTAATTATGGCAGTTAGTAGCGGCGCAGACGCAGTCTACCTAGGGTTACCTGACTACTCTGCTCGCAAGAATGTTGATAATTTCGATTTAACCAGCCTTGCATATTATATTAAATATTGTCATCTTAATAAAGTCAGAGTTTACGTAGCAATTAATACCCTAATTAAGGATAACGAATTGCCTCAACTGCTCGCAACAGCCGAGCAAGTGTATCGAATGGGCGCAGATGCATTCATAATACAAGATGTCTTTCTGGGCAAGTATCTTAAACAACGATTACCCAACATATCTTATCACCTATCTACACAAGCAGGCGTGTGTAACGTATGGGGTGCGTCGTTTGCCAAACAATGTGGTTATGACAGAGTAATATTAGCACGGGAGACACCCATAGAGGATATTGAGCAGATAGCCAAGATAATTGACACCGAAGTGTTCATACATGGCGCACTGTGTACCTCATTCTCTGGTGCATGTTTATTAAGCAGTGTCGCAGGGGGCAACAGTGGTAATCGAGGATTGTGCAAGCAACCCTGTCGCAAAATGTATTCATTATGTGGTGCAGGCCCCAATTACGCCATATCTCCTAAGGACTTGTGTCTTGCTCAATACCTAGACAGGTTAGCAAGTTCAGGCGTGCGTTCACTTAAGATTGAGGGCAGGGCAAGGAGTGTAGAGTACGTCGGTGCAAGCACAAGTTATTATCACAGTTTATTGTGTGGCAACGACCAAGATAATTTATGGCAACAGCTACAACGCACGTTCAATAGAGGGTTTTCACAGGGACTGGGACTGGGAACTAACGCTAATTTTCTCACACTTACCCACAGCGGACACAAGGGTGTAGTTATAGGTCAAGTGCGTCAAGTTGTCAAGGATACTTTGATTGTCGACATTATGCCCAGCGAACACACGTGTCGTAAACAGAAAACAATTAATAATTTTGACTGCAAAGATGGATTTAAGGTACTGAGAAGAGACACAGAGGTGGGCACTGCTATCTATATGGGCAATAGAGACGGCCAAGAGCTATTTAGATTTAATGGTCAAGTTATAATGGGTGACAAGATAGCGATAACTAAGGACAGTCAGATACTGAATCGACTACCCACCCCAACAAGACACAGGGTTGATATTGATATAGACTTCAGTGTCGGCAACAGAGCAAGAGTGATTGCAAGATGTAGACAACACGCCGTTACCATTGAAGGCGACACATTAGAGGGCGCAGATAACCAACCATTAAACCCAGAACAGATTAAAGAGTGCTTTGATAAAGTAGAGGACTACCCCTACATTCCCTACATCAATATTGTCAACCTCGATAGAGTGTTCTATGGTAAGAAGCAACTTAATCAATTAAGAAGGAAGACATATAGTATGTTACTGGACAGCTATGCTAATAACGGTGATAGGCACTGTGATGACATAGACACACAACTCCCCACTAGCATTAATCACTGTGCAGGCGACAACAACTTAGTTAGCATAATAGTTATTGGCAACAATTTTGACTTTAATAATAGATATGATATAGCAGTATACTTGCCACACGATTATAGCGATATAAGAGCAATTAATCAATTCTGTGCCCAGACGCAGGGCAAGCAAAGATATCTATATTTACCACCCTTATTCAATAACGCAGACCATAGAGCCATAAGCGAAGTGTTGACTTACTTCGACGGTGTGTATACTGACGGTTTCTATGGTATAGAGTATAGTAAGTTGACCAATAAACAGCTAATTCTCGGTAGCAGTTGTAACATATTCAACAGCATTGACACTTATTATCTTAATCAACTAGGCGTGCAGTACGTACTGTCAGCAGAGTTGTCAAGAAAACAAGTCACCGCTCTGCACAACAGTAATAATTCTGGCTACTGTCTAGGAAGCCTTGCAGTTATGCACTATTCGTATTGCCCTTACGGCAATAAATGTAAACAGGGCGTGTGTAGCGACAAGGGAACGCTGACTGATCAAGATAACAGAACGTTCGACCTAATAAGGTATAAGATAGGCAACAAGTGTCGATTTATGTTGTTTAATTATGTACCTACAGTAATTGCAGTTGATTGCAGTTACGTGCTCAACACGGTAACTCTGTCTGCTGAACAAATTAATGCTATTCTTGACTACTACAATGATGAACAACTGCTTAAATCCGCAATACCAAGTCGCACAAAGTGTCACTACGACAAGGGTGTAAATTAGGTTATTGCCAATATTCAGCGTAAATGTATATACAGTGCATAATGCTAAATATTATGCATACAGCCGTTTTTGACATCCGAATGTATAAATATGCACCCGATTGATTAAATAATCAGGGTGCTTTATTATTGAGTCGCAATAAGTGTTATGTATAACAGAATATCTGCATTTACCGAGTTATAACGCAGGCTATAATTGTAATATTTGTATCAATTACAGGTTCTGCTATCCTGATTGTGCATAATTATCCAATGATTACGAGTTCACAGATTAACATTGTATGTTGTGGTAATTAGCACACGAGGGTGATAATTTATCTGTTGAGCTGCGCAATCGCACAGATACTGCGTTAACTCTAATGGGATTAGACAGTGCACGGCAAGTCAATGAATATGCAATAGAATAGATTATTATTAAAGATGCAGTTGTGGCCAGTGGGATAATGGCTAATCTTATTGAACGGTGTAATCGCACAGAAACTGTGTAAACTCTATGGAAAAAACGGTAGAGTTGATTCGTTATTAGGCATACTATACTGACAACCGCAGTAATTCTGTCTATATAGACTGTATTGATTGCTCATTCTTATGCTAGTACCATAGCCGTCTTGTTTAGCAAAGTCGGCAACAAGGAAATTAACGCCAACATCTCTTGCAACCAACAGTCCTGTTCTGTTGATTGCTTGA
>Ga0265294_10009231_pt1 | contig 11402 bp, 9 predicted proteins | sample MunlanPumphouse3_FD_192504 | JGI IMG/M metagenome (GOLD analysis project Ga0265294, IMG submission 192504) | Groundwater microbial communities from a municipal landfill in Southern Ontario, Canada - Pumphouse #3 | ecosystem: Environmental > Aquatic > Deep subsurface > Groundwater | place...
TAGCTTCCCGATTTTCTCTATGTTCTCATCCACTTTGTTTATACTGTGCATTTTAAGCTTGTCCATTATTAGTTTCCTCCGCTTTCCAAAAATTATATATTGGATATTTCTTAAATTCTTCCTTTAACGCATCGCCTAAGCGTTCAAAATGTATTTCAGCCAGTGTCTGCTGGTCTAATAGCAAATATGCTCCTACACGAACAAGGTCGGTTGATGTAGTATCTTCGATGATGGAATATACCTCTCTTACTTCTTCAATATTAAAATCCCGCATTCTCTTTATTACTTGCAGCCTATTCAGTTCTTTCACAGCATAGGGTAGTTCTTCTTCTGAAAAGTCACATAACCAAGCTGAGAACTCTTTTGCTGTTTCAAGCAGGTTTTGATTTTTACTTTCGTCGTATGCAGAGAGCAATTCTAAGAAAAACCAATTTGCTCTGTTTATAGATTCACAGTTTTGTTGTGCTTTTTGAAATGATGGTAGCAAAACATCAAACCTAATATTATCTAAGCTATTTAAATCATTCTTTTTAAGAATGAAATATTGTGATATTGATACAGTTTTACCTGATTCTAATTCAATGCAGGCGGTCATTTCTGTCTTAAAGAAATCCGAAAGATAAAAAGCATTTGACTCCTTTTTATCAGGTGTTAGACAAATAGCAAACCTGAGCTTGCCAATATTAAAAACTTGAACCGGTGAATAGTTTTCAGGATTAAGTATTATAGGTTCTTTACAAATCAAACCTCTGATAAGTCTGTCTAAGTAAATCCAATCACTCTTTGACAAGCCATTTATGTTAATATCCTTTTCGCATCCGAGCATATCTAATAAACGAACAATGTCTTTGGCATTTTGAAGATTCTTTTTTTGTTTCTCTATATCAAAATTTGATAAGTTTGCATTATCATAATCAAATTTCATTTGATGACCATTTAACGAGAAATATCCTTCTTCAATATAGGTGATTATGAAATCCAAATCTTTAGCTATTACCCTTATATTATTTGAGTTTTTGTAATTGATTTTGCATGGCATATCACTTCCGGTAAATGTAATGGAAAAGCTTTCACCAAAAATACATTTTGTTTGTTTTACATTCTTGATTCTGCTTAGCGAAGAATAAAACTGTTTATCACCAATGGATATATTCGCTGGTTCTGTTTCTTTTGTATGCATATTTATTGGAACCATCTCCAAGGGTTGTGGTATTGGACTACCTTTTATATTTGCATATACGTACACTTCAGAACTTAGTAAAGCGAGTTTTGGGTCTTCTGTTCCAATAGTTGAAATAGGAACAGTTATTCCCTCCAAAACATCTTGTTCTTGTAGCTCGTCTAAAGTCAGAAGTGATACACTGGAGAAGCTGGCTTGTCTTCTACAGTTTTCATAACAGTTCAGAAATATAGATGCTTTTTTGCTACTATCTGTTGGAAACTCTTTTAGTTTTAGTGTTTTTGTCTTCTGCCCCTTTGCTGTACTCAACTCAACCCTCAGCTTTATAGGAGGCAACTCTATGTAATATATCTTTTTGCATAAACCACCATTACCGATATATACAACAAATAGAATTGCGCCTCCATCATCAAGATAGTTGTTTAAGTCAACAACACTCATTGAATAGGATATTTCTTCTTTTGACAAATCATTACACTCTTTACCTTTTACCTGAACAGGTAAACGTCCTTTTAATTTATTCTTAGTGCAATTCTTGTCTTTATAAATATAGACTGCTCCATCCCAAGTAGGTTCTTTGTCATTATCATTTATAAAAGGGGTTAGATAGTCAGACATCAAAATGCTGTCTTTAACTGCATTTATGGCAAATGTTTCTATCTGAATATAATTCATACATTCTCAACCTCCTTCTTTAACGTATTGACTTTCATAACAAGTTCAAACTTCTTCTTCGGCTGTTTTTCTTTTCGTGCTTGTTTTTCAAGGCGTTCAATTTCTTTTTCAATTCTTTGTCGTCTGTCATCAATTACAAGTTGCTCGTCAAGAGATTTTCCGCCCTCAACATGAACGCCGCCGACCTGCACGATAATATTCTCCCAGACCGCATCCAACGTCAAACCCTTTAGCTCAACAGAAAAACCGTCCTTTGGTTGCCACGGTGTTTGCATTAGTTTTGTGTGATAAATGGCAAGTTTAGCCTCGTCACCGTGTTCCAGAACAAGCAGTAAATTTTGCGGAATAAGCTTTGATATGGCGATGATGGATCGTTCATCAAAGTCTTTCTTTTTAAGTGATACCTGTGCCACAAAAATAGCCTGAATTTGCTCTCCCAGTGCAATATGCGTCCTTGCAGGGGATACTTCATTCACAATGACTATCCTTGCAATATCGGCATCAATTTTTTCTCTTGCCGCCGTATTCATCCGGAACTTTGTATATATAGACTTTTTCGGAAGTTGCTTATGCAACTGCGTTGCTTTGGGTAAGCCGAGCATTTCACTACCTCATTTTCATGTTTTATCGGACAACTAAAAAGCATATTAACTCAAAATCATCTAAGCCGTTTATATCGTTATCCAAAAAGCTTACTTGACCGCCGCCCAAAAAGCTATCAATATCATTTTCTGCTTTCACCTCAATGATAGAGGAGATTGCCTGTCCGAGCAGTTTTGAGAACTCTGTCATGTTCCGCCCATCGCGCGTTTCTTTATTAAATTCCCGATACAAATCCGGCAATGGTTCTGTTTTCCCTTTACAAAGAAAACGCAATTTATCTAGCATTTGCTTGGGAGATAAGTGATTGCAAACGACCTCACCGTCAACAGTAATATACACCATATAGAAGGGGTGCAGGCGGTTTTGATTATCTATATTTACACTATTGGAGCGATTTTTCAAAACATAGATAACCCCTGGTGGCGTGTCCTCAGAGGCTGGGGCTACTGAGTGCAGTCCATAGGGCGTTTTATCAAGATTAGGATTGTTTTTTATATATTCAAGCAAATCAAGCCGAAATTCATTTAACCCCAAATCCATAATGGATATTCCGCTTGACATATCCTCTATATCTACTACTTCTTCCTGTAATCGCTTAAGTTGAGATTTGCGGTATTCCAGCTCAGTTTTTTCTTCGTTACTTATAAGATTTTCGTCTCCTGTAGCCGTCATATTAACAATCTTCATACGTGTTTCAACTTTTGATTTCAGATCAATATACTCATCAAGAGTAACATCAGGCCAAAAGTTCACAAGCTGGATACATTCGTTTTTACTACCGATACGGTCAATACGCCCAAACCGCTGAATAATACGAACGGGATTCCAATGTATATCGTAGTTAATCAGATAATCACAGTCTTGCAAGTTCTGTCCTTCTGAAATACAGTCGGTAGCAATAAGAAAGTCAATCTCTGTTGTATCTTCCGGCATTAGTAAATGCTTGTCCTTTGAAATGGGAGAAAAGCAGGTAAGTACAGTGTTTAGATCGTTACGAAGATTAGGGATGGTGGTACGGCCCTCCACAGATCCTGTAACTATGGCTGTGTGCAAACCGAAGCTTGCTTTTATATATTTACCGACATGGTGGTATAAATAGCCTGCGGTATCAGCAAAGGCAGTAAATATAATAATTTTTTTATTATTTGGGTTAATTGGGTTTTCAAGCTTGTTTTTTATTACCTTAAGCAATTCTTGAAGTTTAGAATCATGTTCTGGCGTGATATCCCCAACCATAAGGGTAAGGAGTTCAAGAATATCATGGTCTTTTTGCAGATTATTTCTCCATGATCGATAATCCATATCGGCAAGTTCGATTTTAACCTTTTTCCCGAATGCGAATAATTCATCATAGTTTTGATCCTCATCATCAAACTCATCAATGTTTGAAATATCTGTAAGTTCAAGATTTGTGCAAGACTCCTTATCGTATGTATCGATTGTTTTGATGGTGTTTTCAATCAATTCCTTAATTCGCTTTAAAGTAAGGTTAAAAGAAAATACAGAGCTTTCCATACGCTTCATCAAATTGATTGCCGTTAAGCGCCGTATACCTTGCTCACGATTTGCTTGGGTGAAACCTATATTTACTTTATTGTCCTCATACATAGCGGCGTACTTTTCCATTCTGCTTGGCAAAATGAAGTGTGTGGGTGTATAGATGCTTAAATTTAGCATCATTAACTGTTCAAAAATCTCATTGTAGTTGATAGCAGCTTTGAGGTCTGTAAGCTTTGGTCGGAGAGATATAGGCTTCAGCCTTGTGGGGAAGGTGCCTATTTCGCTTGTGTCATAGTATTTTTGAATATGCTTGCGGGAGCGGGCGATTGTCACAGAGTCAAGTACTTCAAAAAAATCGAAATCCAACATGCAAAGCAAGCTATCTGTCGTTCTTTCGGAAGCTTCCAGCTTGCTCCAAATATTAAAGGCTTTTTGGGCATTTCTAAAAATATCATCAATAGAACGCGATGTGTTTAATTTTTCGTCAATGTATTGGGAATTTCCTTCATAAGCAAGAGCAAGCTGGTTTTTAAGATCATTAAAACGATTATTAACGGGAGTAGCCGACAGCATCAAAACTTTTGTTTTTACACCTTTGCGAATAACCTTATTCAAAAGCTTTAGGTATCTGTTTTCTTTTTCATTGTCCTCTCCGGATAATTTGCCTCCATTTCTGAAGTTATGTGATTCGTCAATTACAACTAAGTCATAATTACCCCAATTTAAGCGATCCAAATCAAGCCCGTTAGATTTCCCATGGGTGCGATTTAGATCAGTATGATATAGCACATCATATCGCAAGCGGTCAGCGGCAATTGGGTTGTTTACATAATTGTCCTTATATGTATTCCAATTGTTCGTCAGCTTTTTTGGGCAAAGAACAAGCACAGATTTGTTCCTGTTTTCGTAATATTTTATTACAGATAGAGCAGTGAAGGTCTTGCCAAGGCCCACACTATCGGCGAGAATACAGCCATTATATTTTTCAAGTTTGTTTATAATTGCAAGTGCAGCGTCTTTTTGAAAATTATAAAGCATATTCCAAATCTTGCTTTCCTTAAATCCAGTTGCTTCGTTGGGAAGAACATCTTCCGAAACATCTTCGAGAAATTCATTAAATATATTGTATAGTGTTATAAAATAGATAAAATCAGGGGAATTTTCGTTATACGCTGCTGTAATATTCTCAACAACTTCTTCGGTCACATCCTGAAGCCTACTTTTATCATTCCATAAATCGTTAAACAGCTCCATATATGTGCCTGCAACAGGTGTTTTTGTTTTTTGAACTAGATTATATACATTGTTGCCACGCTCACATCCAAGGTCAACGGTAGTAAATCCATTTACCGGCATATAATTTTTATCATCAAGATTAATAAAGCCCATCATATTGTCACTTGTTACATTAGACTTAAAGATAACCTTTTGACGTATCCAGTCTGCGCATTCTTTAGCAATAGCTTTCTGAGTAAGTTCATTTCTAAGCTTTACTTCAAACTCTGTTCCGTACAGGTTACGCTCTCGATTCAGGCGTGGTATATAAAACTCTCTTTTTTCTTTTTTTGCTTTTTCAGTTGTGAAAGTAGGAGATGTAAAAATAAACCGGAGCTCATCAATACTCTTTAATTCTTGCTTTAATATTTGAAAAGCATAAATAGAAAAACATGCAGCAGCAATGGACAATTTGCTGCCTTGTTTAATTTCTTCAGACAGATCATCTTTTAAGGTCTTATTTTTATTATCGATAAGCTCCATATAATTTTCTCCTACATCTTAATTCTACAAATAAAATGCGGTCTATTCATCAACATCGGGTAGAATCTCCATTATTTGGTCAGGGGTGCAATTTAAACTTCTACAAACTTTCGCAATGATATCCGTTGTCACCGCTTCATCACGGCTTAACTTATTCATTGCATAGCTAGTCAGATTTGCGTCTTTTTGCAAATCCTTCTTTTTCATATCTCTGTCAAGGAGGATATGCCAAAGTTTTTTATAACTTACTGCCATTTGTACACTGCCTTTCTCTCAGAATAGAATACAGGGAATATATGCTAATATAATAACATATAAAACTTGTATTATCAACAATAATTCTGAAAATTCAAACATTTCTATGTTTTTTCGCCTGGTCCGGGTAAGCAGTGTCAAAAATTATAATTATTAATGTAATAATCATCTGAGTATAGACTTAAATCAGATCATAAATAATCCCCTGATAATATCGCATTGATTTATGCAACATTATTGGGGGATTAATTGGAACTAGCTATTTATGGACAAAGATTATGAATGTTGTGCATTCTGCTCCTCGCATATTGTACTGTATTCTCGGTCCCCCCTTTACCCCCGTCGTGGTAGCAAATAAGTTCAGAGGAATGGTCAACGAGAACGCGATTACGCTCGTAATAGATACCGAGGCGATAGTATTCGGAAAGGCTAATTCCAAAATCATGTTGCTGAAACACTTCCCGCGCTCTGTGGATCCATTCAGGTGTCCAACATTTCTCGCGGCTGAAGAAGTGAACCGAATAGGGTGCGACGCTGATAAGTTGAATATTTGGGAATTGATTTTTAAGGCTAATAACCTGTTCAGCGGCTAAGAGATCAAAGCCAGCCATGGCTCCATGTATGAAATAGAGCTTACCACGATGGATAGAGTCCGCAATATGTTCCCGCAAGGTTGTTATCAATCTTTGTGCTTCGGGAGTTTTCGGGTCACCATATCCCGGCAACCGATCAGGACGATGACCGGAAAAACAGACGGCTTGTGGGGGATTAACTTCTTTCATTTCGTTTACCATACATCTTACAGCTTTTTTCTGACATAAAGTTGTTGGCCATAGAAACAATAAATTCTTCCGGCGTAGGTTTTAATCCGGTTTGAATATAGTTAGACCAAAATGTCTGCGCTTCGGAGTCGGGGTTATGCATAGCGATATCTATTGCAACTTCAATTTCCCTGCGAACATCTTCAACACTGATTCCTTTACTTTTCGCTACTTGTTCTATAGCTTTTATGCCTTTAGATTTCTTCATGTTTTTATTGACCTCCTCTGCCATAAGCATTCTATTTCCTCATCAAACATAATTATAATCAATACATTTGATTGTTGTCAAGAGTAATCGTCAAATGGATTGATTAGTTTTGCCTGTATTAAGGAATATAATTATATACAGGGTGGTGAGAATGATGCTTGAAGATTTTTTCTATGAACGCTTGACAAAATTAAGGATGACCAAAGGGGTATCCCAACGTGAGATGAGTTTGGCTATGGGGCAAAGCGAAGGATATATGACAAAGATAGAAAGCAGAGTGTCTCTGCCGTCTATGACGGTGTTTTTCTACATCTGTGAATATTTTGGAATATCGCCCCGTGAGTTTTTTGATGATGAAGTTAAAAATCCTGCTTTACTTCAACAAGCAATAGACGGCTTAAAAACACTAAGTGATGATGATCTTGCTTTAATTTTAGGAAATATAAAAAGGTTGCAGGAAAAGTGACAATTCGATACTTAGCTTCAGTTCCTCATTAATATGAGATATAAAAACGGCAAGAGAAGAAATATAATCTTCTTTTGCCGTTTTTAAGATGGTTAATTTATTCCGTAACAAGCAAAGCCGTCCACATATCGTTATAGTTAGGACTTAACAATTCTTGAAGTTGTTCTATTTGCGTGTCGCTGAACCCATACTCTGCCGCCATTTCATACGCACTTTTCTGTGACAGATTAATTTGTAGAGTGGTTACCACTATCGTTTCAGTCGTTTCACTCCCATGTTCATCTTCGACTGTCTGTTCCTGTGTTTCGGTTTTAATAGAATGGGAAAGTGAAACCATTTCGTTAAAAAGGCTTTCCAATATCTCTATCTTGTTATCATCCAGAGTAACAACTTCCATGGGGTTTTCAGAATCCGTATTAATTTTAACGGCATAAATCGAAAGTATCTCCGGCCAGTGAATTGAAATCGGATCCATTTCCAATACATCGTGAGCATTATCGCTTTTTATTTCCTCAATGTTGTCGTATAGCTGAGTATTTAATTCAGATATAACTGCGGTCATTGTGCGTCCGTCCACTAATCCGCTGTCCTCCCCGCTGAAAAACACGCCAAAAACAGAACCGGCTAATAGCCCGATTAGGCAGATAATAATGATGACCAACACGGCAATCCAACCACCTGCCGCGATAAGTGCAACCAATCCTTTTACAGCAGCAATTGTTGCTTTCACAAGTGCGGCGGTAGCTTTGACAGCGGCTTTCGCCGTGGTAACAGCCGCCTTTGCCGCTGCTTTGGATGCTTGGGCCGCTAATTTTGCAGACTTGGTGGCGGCCTTTGCGGATTGCCCGGTAACCTTAGCGGTATGCTGTGCTGTCTTAACTGCGGCCTTTGCGGTTCGTTCAGTGATTTTGATTGACTTTTTAACCGTCTTTATGGTGTCTTTTCCGGTTGCCTTAGCGCCTTTTCCCGACTGTTTTAGGGTTTTAATGGATTTTCGCCCTGCTTGTCGGGTTTGCTGTAAAGAGCGCTTGGCATCTGTAACTGCCTTTTTTGCTTGTTCAGCCGATTTCTGCAACCGCTCGGCTTTGCCCTTTAAGATGTCGGCAGTCTCCTTGGCATAATCGGCCGTCTTTTGAGCTTGCTCCGCTGCTTGTCTGCGATGCTTAGGTAAGTTTTTTCTTGCTTCTGAAAACCGCTCTTTTGCCTTATTGATGTTTTCAGCCGCTTTCTTATGGGGATTTCCAAAGTGATGGACGGCTTCTTCGGCGGCACCCTGTGCCTTGCCCGATATGTTATCGGAAGCATATTCGGACGGCGAATGATAGCCTGTATCCTGTGTCGATTCCACGCTTTCCTTAGAGCGGATAAAAGCATTTTTAACATGAGCTGTTCCGCTTGCCGCCTTATCAAGAACCTTAATATCTTTGATATCCGTGCGAATCTTTATTTCTTTTGACATGGGTTTGACCTTCCTTTCTTGATAAAAAATAAGTTCCGACCAGTAACCAGTGTTTCTTAACAAACTTACTATTGATAAAACTGAAAAGATTTGCTATACTATTATCATTCTAATAAAGTGAGGCGAAAGAATGATTATTCAATAACCTATTCCGAAAACAAACAGACACATGAGGCGCGATGAAAATCGGGCTAAGTTTTCGTTGGATTTGGTTATTGAATATTCGTATAGATGCAAAGACATTCTGTCTTTATGCATTTTATGAGTATTTGTGTTCCTTTTCCAACAATGGAGGAGGATTTTTTTATGTCCATGATAAGCATTTCTAATTTAACCTTTGCCTATGACGGCAGTTACGATAATATTTTTGAAAATGTTTCGTTTCAGATTGATACCGATTGGAAGTTGGGACTTCATGGTCGAAACGGACGTGGAAAAACAACATTCTTGAATCTGTTGATGGGAAAATATGAATACAGCGGCAGTATATACGCAAGTGTAAGATTTGAGTATTTCCCATTTCCTGTTGCCGATAAAGAGAAGAATACTTTGGATGTTTTACAGGCAATTGCGCCGGATTCACTGTTGTGGCAAATACAGCGAGAGCTGTCAAAACTTGCTGTCGATGAAAATGCCTTATATCGTCCTTTTTACACATTATCCAATGGGGAGCAAACAAAGGCTCTATTGGCCGGATTGTTTCTACGTGAAAATAGCTTTTTGCTGATTGATGAACCGACCAATCATCTTGATATGGAAGCACGGCAAACAGTAGCAAAATATCTGGATAGTAAATCAGGCTTTATTCTGGTTTCCCATGACAGAGTGTTTCTTGATGAATGCACCGACCACACGCTATCCATCAACAAAAGCAATATCGAAATAATAAATGGAAATTTCTCTGTCTGGTGGGAGCAAAAAAAACATCAGGACGCTTTTGAACAGGCAAAAAACGAACAACTAGGCCGTGAAATAAACCGTTTACAGGAATCAGTTTTACGCACTGCAAACTGGTCAGACAAGGTGGAACGCAGTAAGTACAACAACCTAAACTCAGGCTTGAAAGCAGATAGAGGCTTCGTTGGACATAAAGCCGCCAAAATGATGAAGCGCTCAAAAACTACAGAAAAGCGACAACAAGATAGCATAAAAGAAAAGTCCAAGCTGTTAAAAAATATTGAAACCGCTGATATCTTGAAAATTCATCCGTTATCGTATTATACTTCACGCTTACTATCATTCGATAATGTAGCGGTTTCATATGACGAACACGAAATATTTAAGGATATAAGCTTTTCGGTCGAACAAGGTGAACGGATAGCTCTTTTGGGCAGTAATGGGTCGGGCAAGAGCAGTATTCTCAAGTTGATAAATGGCAAAGCCATACCTCACACCGGCAAAGTCAATATTGGAAACAGGTTGGTTATTTCATATGTACCTCAAGATGCTTCATTTCTCAAGGGAGATTTAGACGAATACGCAAATTCTCAGCAGATTGACATAACCTTGTTTAAAACTATCCTTCGTAAATTGGACTTTTCTCGTGTTCAGTTCGATAAAAATATGGAAGATTACAGCGCAGGACAAAAGAAAAAGGTTTTGCTTGCCCGTAGTCTCTGTCAACAAGCCCATATTTATATATGGGACGAACCGCTCAATTACATTGATGTGCTTTCACGAATACAAATTGAGGATTTGATTATGACTTATAAACCTACTTTGCTTTTTGTTGAGCATGACCGAGTGTTTTGTGATACTATTGCAACCCGAAAAATTTATTTGTCTTAAAAGGTGATGTAAATAAGTCGGAGGACATTTCTGCCCTCCGGCTTTTGCTTTACCCATAAACCTATAACTTTTCACCCATTTTAGTCGACATCAACTTATACAGCTTGGTATGGCGCGGAAATTTATCTTGAAACGGTACGAGTGCCGCACCTACTTTAATCAGTCCGCATCCAACATCCACATTGGTGATATACGACATTTGGAGATCGGAGATATTCAAAAGCTCTGCCAGCTTAATTCTGTCCGTCCCGGCTTGGTTGAGCATGACAATAAATTCGCTGTTGGCAAGCATTGTTCGGGCGGTATGACTCTGGAGCATATCGTCCACGTTTTGAGTGATACCCGTGCAAAACGCACCGTATTTGCGGACACGCTTCCACAAAGTAAACAAGAAGTTTGCGCTGTATTCGTGTTGGAACAACAAGTATATCTCGTCTATGAAAATATAGGTGTTGCGGCCTTTGGCGCGGTTGGCGGTAATGCGGTTGAGGATGTTATCCAATACCACCAGCATACCGATGGACTGTAACTGCTTGCCGAGATCGAGAATATCATAACAGATCAGGCGGCTGTCCACATTTACATTGGTAGACTTTGCAAAAGTATTCAAGCTGCCATCGGTAAACAATTCAATGGCAAGGGCGATTTCTTTCGCTTCCGGTTCGGTTTGCCGTAACAGTTCTTCACGG
>Ga0265294_10009232_pt1 | contig 11402 bp, 11 predicted proteins | sample MunlanPumphouse3_FD_192504 | JGI IMG/M metagenome (GOLD analysis project Ga0265294, IMG submission 192504) | Groundwater microbial communities from a municipal landfill in Southern Ontario, Canada - Pumphouse #3 | ecosystem: Environmental > Aquatic > Deep subsurface > Groundwater | place...
GATAATGCCAATGGTTTTTCCTTTTAACGTCAGCTTCTCTTTTAGTGCAACATCAAGTAATACGCAAAGGAGATATTGAGCCACGGAACGAGCATTACATCCAGGAGCATTTTGCCAGTGAATATGATTTGCTTCACAATAAGCCGTATCAATATGATCAAAACCAATGGTAGCCGTTGTTATTAGTTTGACTTTGCTTCCGTTCAGTAAGGAAGCGGTACATTTATCAATGCTTCTTACCATTAAGGCATCAGCATCTCGAATAGCGTCGGAGGTCAAATCTTTTGAATCCAAATACTTGACTTGGGCTATAGGTTCTAATATCCCTTGTATGAAGGGAATGGTAGAATCAATAATGATTTTCATAAAAAACATATTTAATTACTTACAAAATTACAAATAGTTCTTAACTTTGTCGCATAAAAAAGAGGAATATATAGGTTATGAAAAAATTATTACTAGCTCTAGTAGCTTTAGTTTCTATGCATGGGTATGCACAAAAAGAGGGGTTTTCGTATACGTTCTATGGTCAAGTTCGTTCAGATTATTACTACAATAGTCGTAAGAGTGTAGAGACAGTTGATGGATTATATTATTATACACCTAAAGAAGAGCGCTTTGATGAGCTAGGACAGGACCTTAATGATAAGGCAGAAAGTAACACGTATTTATCTTATTCTCGACTTGGTTTGAATATGAAAGGAATGGATATAGGGATCTTTCATACGGGGGCTAAAGTAGAGTTGGATTTTAGAGGTTCAGGCTCAACTTTAAATGTTATTCGTTTACGTCATGCTTATGTTACTCTGTCGTATAAGAATGCTGAAATTCTAATAGGACAAACTTGGCATCCTATGGCAAATAATATTCAACCGAAAATGTTGAATTTGAATACTGGGGCTCCGTTCCATCCTTTTAATCGTAGTCCAATGGTACGATATACGCTTAAAAATCATTCTTTTTTGTTGACGGCTGCGGCGGTATGGCAGCAGCAGTATTGTTCCGTAGGTCCTTCTGGTACAGGAAACTCTTATCTAAAGAATAGCAATATACCCGAGATGGTGTTGGGTATTGATTATGAAGATAAGGCATGGAAAGTTGGAACGATGGCTAATTTATTGTCTATTATGCCCGCTACAGAATCTACTGTAGCAGGAAAAATCTATAAACTTTCAAATCGTTTGACCACCATGAGTGTAGGAGGTCATTTCCGATATGCTAAAGAGAAATGGTTTGTTCAGGGTGAGACGCTTTATGCTCAAAATATGGCACACACGAGTATGCTCGGAGGTTATGGGGTCTCAACGCTAAAAGAGGAGATCGGTGAAATGTCTTATAGTGCTGATCGTTATCAATCTTCATGGATCAATTTATTATATGGAAAGATTTGGAAACCTGGCTTATTTGTAGGTTATATGAAGAATTTAGATCCTCGTCACGAGATTATAGGGGATAGTTGGGGTAAGGCTAGAGGTATAAGTGATCTGTGTACGGCAAGTGCCCAATTTACCTATAATCAACCCCATATTCGTACAGGATTGGAATATAATTTCACGAGAGCGTGGTACGATAAGGCTGTGAATAATCATAGGTTGGTAGCAGTCGTATGCTACATGTTTTAAAAAAAACATTATATTTGTCCTATCTAGTAATTATTAAAGATGACTAACTATGAGATTTAGCGAATTGGCTTATTCTATTTTTGAAGAAGCTACCAGAGTCTACCATGAAAAAAATGATGTAGATACCTCTGTAAGTTGTTCTTACGCTAGTGGAACAATAGAGGCTTCTCTTTATATGAAGAATTGGATTGATGCTGTACAATGGCATTTAGAAGATATCATACGTGACCCGAAAATTAATGCAGAAGAAGCATTGAAGATAAAGCGTCGTATAGATCAATCGAATCAAGTGCGTACGGATTTAGTTGAACAGCTCGATAGTTATTTCTTAGCTCGTTTTAAAGAGGTGAAAGTTGTAGCCAATGCTTCTATCAATACGGAGAGTCCTGCTTGGGCCATAGATCGTTTGTCTATTTTATGTCTAAAGATTTATCATATGAATGAAGAAGTGAATCGTATAGAGGTAGATGATAGACACCACCAACTTTGTACGAACAAGTTAACTATACTACTTGAACAAAAGAAAGATCTGATGACAGCACTAGACCAATTGCTAGAGGATATGACCGCAGGACGGAAATACATGAAAGTTTATAAACAAATGAAAATGTATAATGACCCTTCCTTGAACCCTGTATTATATGCTCAAGCGAAGTAATGGCTAATTATTTGGTTTTACGCTTTTCAGCTATTGGAGATGTAGCCTTGTCATTACCCGTCGTATATAGTATAGCTAAGCGCTATTCAGCAGATACCTTTACGTTTGTTACAACCCCCTTCTTGGTTCAGCTTTTTGTGAATCGTCCCCCTAATATTCAGTTGCTATGTATTGATACGAAAGGTAAAGAAAAGACTTTTAGAGGCTTACTCCATTTTGCCTTTTACCTTTCGAAAGGTCCTTTTGATGCGATACTAGACTTACATGATGTTTTGCGTACAAAAGTAATAGATGCGGTTTGTAAAGGAAGAGGTATCCCTACCTATGTTATCCAAAAAGGAAATGCAGAAAAAAAGAAAATAATTACATCTGATTCACTGATGCCAACCCCATTACGTCCGATGACAGTACGTTATGCGGAAGTGTTCAAAAAAGCAGGTTTGGACTATGATGAATCCTTTACTTCTCTATTCCCTACGCCTTTGCCTAAAGATGAGACTTTAGCTTTATTTACAGATACAAAAAAAGGACCATGGATAGGCATTGCGCCTTTTGCAAAGCATAAAGGAAAAATTTATCCTTTGAATAAAATGATAAAAGTAGTTGAGTCTTTGTGTAAAATAGAGAAGGCAAAAGTATTCTTGATGGGAAGTAAAGGAAGGGAAGCAGAAGTCTTGCAACAATGGACGCATTACGGTGCGCTTAATGTGGCTGGTCGGTTTGATTTAAATCAAGAATTATTACTAATGGCACAGCTCGATGTCATGCTAAGTATGGATTCAGCCAATATGCATTTAGCTTCGCTTACCCAGACACCCGTAGTCTCCGTCTGGGGATCTACACATCCTTCCTTAGGGTTTTATGGCTATCATCAAGATCTTCGTACCATTGTACAGCGAGAGGACTTATCCTGTCGTCCTTGTTCAGTTTATGGAAATAAGAAATGCCGCAGGGGAGATTGGGCTTGTCTGGAAGGGTTAGCACCAGAAAGGATTGTTGAGGTAATTAAACGAGTATTAAAATGATGAAAGTTTTTTTTTATAGCTGTTTATTGAGTATGCTTTGCCTGTCTTTTCCCGTACAAGCTTATACGGGGTGGGTGGAAGGTATGAAGGATTTAATTTATACACCTCGTTATTTTGGTCCGAATGCTTTTCCTTTACCTGAATTAGTGGGAGGCAAGTTATCGCCTCATTGGGCTTTTGAATTGAGAGGTGAATATTATCATTCGGTAGGCGATAAGACACAAGATCTTTTGACGCATCTTTATGTGCCTATTGCGCAAGGGAAAGCAGCCTTCTCAGTTGATTGGGTAGTTTACGAGCATTATAAACTAACGCCAGAGCGAAAACTTGAAGTCCATGCAGCAGAGTTAACGTCTCCTATTTCTTATAGTGGTGATGTTATTTTTCATTGTTATTATCAAATTCTTAATTCGAAACGAATCTTTGATATGTGTGCTAGTATTAATCTAAAGACCGCAAGTGGTGGACGCTTATGTGATGCCCGTTTTACCGATGCCGCAACGTATTGGATAGATACCCATATCGGACGAGATCTGTATACAACACCTTCCTTCTCGCTTCGAGCCTTGGGCATGGTTGGCTTTTATTGTTGGATGACAAACGATATCGTACATCGTCAAAATGATGCACTTCTCTATGGTTTAGGGGTATCGGCTTGTTCTCGTCATTTTTGTTTGAAAAGTGATCTCTCTGGTTTTTATGGATATGAAAACGAAGGAGATAGACCCTTATCTCTTCGTATGAAATTAAGTTACAACTTGAAAAAGAATGCCATTTCTTTCCGTTATTCACACGGCCTAAAGGATACTCTTTTTGATCTATATTCACTTGCTTATACTCGAAGTTTCTGATATGAAAAAGAAAGATTTATATAGCTTAATCCTTCATCCTGATTACCGTTTCCTTGAAACGTTTGTCAGATCTATACCTGAACGTTTTGAAAACGAAGGGGAAACGATTTATACAGGACGAAATCTCATAAAAGTTTTTGATGTTGAAGGATTAAAAATCAACGTAAAAAGATATAAAGTACCCATTTACATCAATCGTCTGGTGTATACTTTCCTCCGTAAGTCAAAAGCTTATCGTGCTTATTATTATGCTGATCGGTTGAAGCAATTGGGTGTTGATACTCCTGCTCCTATAGCTTCTCTTTGCTTTAATAAAAGGGGCTTATTACATCGTTGTTTTTTCATCAGTGTACAACTCGAGCATGCGAATACCTTATACGAAGGATACAAGTTACCTGAGGATAAACGAAAAGCTTTATTTACGGATCTAGGTCGGTATACAGCGCAGTTGCACGAAAAAGGAATTTATCATAAAGATTATTCACCTGGTAATATTTTATATGATGCAAAGAATCATTTTTACCTCGTTGATATCAATCGAATGCAATTTGATGCTTCTATTAGTCTGAAGAAAGGGTGTAAAAACTTTGCCCGATTATGGGGTAAAGCCAACGAAATTTTACCTCCTATTGCTGAAGGATATGCGCGTGAACGTGGCTTTGATTATGAAAAATGCCTTCGTTCTATGGAAAAGGAACATGAATTTTTTTGGAAATCCTACGAAAGGAAAAAGAAACACCCTGCACCATTTATCTCTCAATAAATAAGGTAGGGATTATTCTTTATTTTCTATTAAAACAAGTCGTTGCAGATGAAAAAATAAAAAAACTAACGTCTACGGCGTACGCTTTTTACTACACTAGAACTGTTCGTTTGTTTAGGTGTCTTCACTTTCTTCACTTTCGGCGTCTTCTTTATTTTAAGCGTCTTTTTTTGATTAGTAGAGGAGTTCTCGTTCACTGACGTCGTATCAGATTGCATCCAAAGTGTTTGTTCGAATGAAGAAAGTTGCTTTTCAATACGTTGTTGTTCATGTTTAAGAGAATCAGGTGTAGGACAATAAGTCTGCAGCGGCTGATTCATCAGATTTTGAGTTTTAATAATATCCCCCTTATACATACGTTCCGCAAAATAATCATCTAACGTATAAATTTTAGCATTGTTACGATTAGAAGTCATGATATATGCAGCATTGATATAAGGGCGAAGGTTGTCGTAAGGGACCCAAAACATAGGCATACGAGCCGCACCGATATCCCCATCAGTAGATAAAATAGGACATATAGCCAGGATCTTACGATCAAAACAAGAATTATTTTGGTCGAAGTACCAAGCCTCTTTTACATAAAAATTTTTGACTTCTTCTGTAGGAATGTCACTTTCATTGACGACATAAGCTGTTTTATTCTTTATATCGCTTGGAATACTATCGTAAAGAATATAGAAACGGTCTAATAAGTCTTTGAATTGAACTTCGTGAGTTTCATCAAACACTTCATAACCATCCAGATACTCATAAACTTTAATCTTCTTTTCACTTATCAGATTGAAGATAATAGAGAAAAGATTTTGCATATCGTTCATCGGACGAGTAGGATAATATAGTGGGCCATTCTTTTCTTGGGTAAGATCCACGTCTCGGTAGATCACTCGCATCCAGCGTGCATTACCCATCTCTTGGTTGAGACGTTCGTTGTATGCTTTAGCCCGTTCACTTAAATTGGCAAAAGCTGAATCCTCCACTTTTTCAGTTCGTTCACCTCGTGTCAATTGTGGTGAACGGCGTTTGGTTTGGGTTTGTGAATAAGCAGGCATCACGCAGAAAATTGCGAGCACCAGTGTGATTATGATTCGAGAACTATTCATATCGTTGTTTTCCTAATTTACAATTACTTCAATGGTCGGGATGGTACGTTCTATACCATCGGGTCCTTTTGCTACTACATGTGTAATATAAAAACGTTTACCTTTTCGTATACGACGAATATACGTCTTTTGTCGTTGAGAAAAATCAGTTCCTTTAGCTATTTCAGGAATTGCATTTCCCATAGAGTCATAAAAGGTAAGTTCAAAACTCATTACCGTATAATCTACTTTCAATAAATCATCGTCAATAGCCGCTAAAATGCCATTCGCCGTTATTAAATCACGCTTAGCCATTTTTCCTCCTCTAAATTTACGAAGGGTTCCTTTCGCATCTTGATAAGGGATGTAAGGCAAAGGATCTGGTAGCGCACGAACTCTAAAGATGTTTTCGGCCATGGTATGGCTTGTTCCATTAGCTGTACGAGCCTTTACGGTGATCGTTGCTGCTGTTCCTACCTTGTTCGGTTTAGCGAACCAACTCTCTCCTTTTCTAATTAATGTTCCGTTGGTCATGCTTGCGCTAATATTGCCCGAAGGTACGCCCGATACCGAAATACGGATCGGGTTTTGTATCCCTGCATAAAGAACATTCATCAAAGTAGGTGCTATCGTGGCTGAAGGTTCTGTAACGAAGTATTCACTGTTAAAGTTGCGTCGTAGTGTCCCGCCATCACTCGTAGGCATTTCTATGTATCCTTTGATAGGAAAAGTCCCTGTAGAACTAGTCATCGCTGTAAAAACGCCTTGATTATTGTCAGGGAGGAGCTTTCCATTTACAAAAACAGTAGGTCGTTTGGTCGTGTCTACCGCTGATAGAACGATGTTCGCTTTATAGGGCGTACCACGCATTACAATTTTACTTTCAGGAATAACTTGTGCTGTCAATTGATTGACCCGATAATCCCCCACATCCACATTGTTTAATAACTCTGAAAGGACTTCGCCTTCGGTATGGCGGACATCACTTTGGATCTTAGTTAAGATGGTAATAGCCGAAGCAACAGGCATGTTTTCAAACAAAGCTGTCTCCCAGTTTCTAATATTTAGTCCCGCTTTTTTAGGTGGGGTAGTACTCAAGTTTGCTTGCATGATCTCCGTCTTTTCAGGATTATTGATCATAGTCCCCATCATCTCACGATAATTTTCAATCTTTTTGCGGAGCACTTTGCCTTGTCCTGTTACGGGAGCCAACATCACGTTTGAAGCCGCTTCAAGATTGTCATTTGCTTCAATATGATCCACATCCGCATCCTTGCCATCCGCTATGTGAGCGATTTTGAGTTTAAGCGATTGTATAAAATCATAGAGTTCATCCGATGCTAATCGAACCTCCTTTCCTTTATTATACCATGACTGCACCTTTTCAGGATTAGATTGGTAATAGGTATCAATTTCTTTGGTAATAAGTTTGTTGTGCTGATCGGTATTTTTGATCGAGTTACGTAAACTTTCTTGTACCAATTCGAACCCATCCAATACTTCAGATGACACATTTAAAGCCATCAAAGCGATGAAAACCAGATACATCAGGTTTATCATTTTTTGACGTGGTGAGTTGGGGTTATTTGCTATTCCTGCCATGTTTCGTTTCTTTCAACATTTAATTATTAGCGACGGGGTTGGCCGGGGGTATAGGGTGCTTGTCCTTGTTCCTGTTGATATCCATAGGGTTGTTGATAAGGATCTGTCGGTGGTTGAGGTGCTGGATTGTGAGGAGGATAGTTTGCTGGAGGCATATTGACCGTCATTGCTTGCAACAGGCGAGCATAGACTTGATTCAATTGTGACAGCTTACGAGCCATCTCTTCCGTTTCGGTGTGGAAAACTGAGCTATCCATTACAGAATGATCATACATATCACGAATACGATTTAACCCATTGTTGATATGTTCGATCGATTCAATCTGTGAACTTACGCCTTTCAGTTGAATTTCAAAGATTGTGTTTAGTCCAGAAATATTACGATTAAGCATTTCCATCTGTTGAGCATACCCTTCTGAATGAAAATTGATTCCTTTCGTCATTTCATTCATTTGTGCGATGTATTTACTCGAAGTTTTCGCCATCTCTGCCATTTGCGCCATTTGTTCCGCTGATTGACTAAATTTTTTGAGGCTATCGGAGAAATTTTTCACATCTTCTTCAGATACGTCAAGATTGCCAGCAGAACGAAAGGGTTCCCCCTCTTTCGATTGTGGTGCTGTATTGTCTCTTACATTAGATCCAGGCTGAAGTCCTTGAGGTCTACTTCTAGAGGACATATATTTAGCATTATCAGAAGGATTCTTGGACGTAAGTTCAGGAAAAACATCTTCCCAGTGATATTCATTAAAGGGTTTATCAAACCCAGAGATAAAAAATACAAGAGACTCTGTAATCAATGAAATGAACAGAATCTGATTTGCATAAGGAAAGTGCAACAGTTTAAAAAGAGCTCCTAGAATAACAATGGAAGCGCCCCAACTGTAGCAAATGTTTAAGATGCGTTTACCTTTTTCACTAGCCAGAAACTTTTCTATGCTATTTTTATATCTTCTATATTTTTCCATGTCTACTTTATATTATAGATAAATGTCTATCTGAATTATTTTTTCCCTTTTTTAGATTGCGAGAAGCCTATTTGAGTTTTTACACAGCGGAAACCAATATAAGAATGTGTTTCGTTTTGATATTCAGAAGAGCGGATATCGGAACGAATAAAATGAGATACATCTTTCCAAGACCCCCCTCGTATTACCTTTTTCTTCATCACATAAGGATCTTCTTTTGCCGCATCGTAATGTAACTCAGGATTTAGATCATTCATTCGTTCAGGTCCAGATTCCGAATAAGCCGTAGAGGTCCATTCTGCCACATTACCTGCCATATCAAATATTCCAAATTCATTGGGAGAGAAAGAACCCACACGAGAGGTGATCAAGTGACCATCTTCGGTATAATTTCCTTTGCCTGGTTTAAAGTTACCTAAGAAGCAACCCTCTTCCGTACTTAATTCTTCTGAAGACCACGGATATTTATTTTCGTTTTTTCCTACCCGAGCGGCATATTCCCATTCCCCTTCAGTAGGTAAGCGGAAAGGTTCTACGGCTTGATACTCAGGTAAGCCTAATGATTCTTTAAATAAATTGGTACGCCATGCACAATAAGCACTTGCTTGTTCCCACGAAACACCGACTACAGGATAATCATCATAGCCCGGATGTGAAAAATAGATTCGCATATAAGGCTCATTGTAAGCATTTTTGAAATCATTGACCCAACACGTTTCGTCAGGATAAACATTTACAATATGTGTATGAAGAAAATCAGCATAATTACTAAGCGGACGAGTAATTGTTTCGTTTATGATTATACCCTCATCAGTAATATAAGCGGTATCTTTAGAAATCATAACGACCGCAGCAGGATCAATCGTAATATCTGTATTGCGTGTACGATCTTTCGGATCTAATTGATACTTGCGTAAAGCAGCGCTTGTATAATCATACCATTCATACTTGAAATTCATTTGTTTAGGGTCAATTTTCTTCTCGCCAGTAACTGGATTTATTGTGTAGACACTTTCGATTGCCCGTTGTTCATCTTCTGTTGCTCGTTTCCAAGGAATAGGGCGAGTCCAGTCCAAATGAGGGGTGATTGGGTCTCCATATTTATCTTCAGTAATTTTGAATAAGTCGTTCCCTCCATATTCAGGGTCAGCCAGACGCTCACGGATAATAGAATCACGTACCCAATATACAAATTGACGATATTTAGCGTTGGTGGTCTCTGTCTCGTCTATCCAAAATGAATCAAAAGAAACCCCTTTAGGATGAGCAGTTATGCCCCAAAGTGAATCATTCTCAGCAGGTCCCATCTCAAAAGATCCTCGATTGATAAGAACCATTCCATAAGGGGCTGGTTCTCTGAAAGCGTGCGTGCGCACTCCTGTAACTTCTCCTCCTCGTAGCATGTTATGCCCGCAAGAAGTAAGTGAAAGAACAGCGGCTAACAAGATTAATATTTTTTTCATATTTAATTTATAATATGCGTACACTCTTATGTTTATAATGTCCAGTATTAGTCTTATGTAATTTAAATCGATAGCGAATCATTAACTCATGACTACCCGTTGTTGCCCGAACAAAGGAAGTCGTTGGTATTCCATACGAATAGCCAACTTCAAATCGACCAAGTCGAGCACCAACCAGCAAAGCTACAGAATTATTGATTCGGTAAGCAATGCCGCCATTAAACATTTTGTTGTATTCCATCCGTGCTGTAAGATCCGTATAAAAATTCGTCAAATCTGTTAAGACAAAAACAGATGGTTTTAATTCAAATAACGAATTTTGTAGTTGAATATTGTATCCAGCGATGAAATTATAGCTAGCAGGAATATAAGAATAATACTTTTCTCCTAAAGTCAAATTAGGTTGATTCAAATGTGTAGCGGCTATACTCATGTAGAGATTTTTACGTTGATAATAAATCCCAGCGTTTATATCCAATCCTGAACCCGTGACTTCCGTTGTCGGAAGTGCTTCATCCTCCGTTTCATCGGGGGTATCAATTTGGGTCCCATCAAAGGTTTGAGAAACCACCCCAAGCTGTAAACCCGCACTCAAAATCCCTCCTAGTAATTTATACCGATATGCAAATTGAGCGGCAAAGTGCATCGTATTAAATAAGCCAATCGATTCAGAATAAACGGATAAGCCTAATCCTGTATGAATTTTTTCAAAGTTAAGGGGTAAGTCAGCCGTCACGAGAAATGATTTAGGAGCGTCAGGAACTCCTACATACTGCAGGCGACTTAAAGCAAACAAGTTAAGATTTGTAGAGGAACCTGCATAGGCTGGATTATAGTGTCCAATGGCCATATAATAATGACTTAATTGCGTTTCTTGCTGTCCCTTTGCTATAGAAGCAAAAGAAAAAGTTATTCCTATAATTAGCCCTAAAATTCGTTTCATCTCGTTTCTTTACTAGCTTAATAGTAAACGTTATACTTTATTTATTATTGTAAATAAACGATTTGTTGATTAATATAAACGAGGAGACGAAAGTCTTTATATACCCTCGTCACCTCGTCTTAATGTCATTAATCAAAATAAATAATGATTTCTATTCATTAGTATTCCTCTTCGTTAAAGAAGAAATCTTCTTTACTTGGATAATCAGGCCAGATATCTTCTATACTTTCATATACTTCACCTTCATCTTCTATTTCTTGTAGGTTTTCTACTACTTCAAGAGGTGCTCCTGAACGTTGGGCATAATCAATTAGCTCATCTTTACTGGCAGGCCAAGGCGCATCTTCTAATTTAGATGCTAGTTCTAAAGTCCAATACATAATTTAGTGTCTTTTTGTTAAGTGACTTATAAGTCATTCTAAATA
>Ga0265294_10009233_pt1 | contig 11401 bp, 10 predicted proteins | sample MunlanPumphouse3_FD_192504 | JGI IMG/M metagenome (GOLD analysis project Ga0265294, IMG submission 192504) | Groundwater microbial communities from a municipal landfill in Southern Ontario, Canada - Pumphouse #3 | ecosystem: Environmental > Aquatic > Deep subsurface > Groundwater | place...
AGTCCTCAAAGAAAATTTTGGCAGGATCTTCGGTCCCCAGAGTATTGTACTCATCAAAAGGATATACCCAGACAACAGGTGATACTTTGTCAGGTGCTTCCTCAAATCCTCTCAAGATATGAGGAATAACCTCATTTGGACAACGTTCAGGCATCCTGCCAAGTGAATCATCTATCGTAAGGAAGTTCAGATTTGTCGGAAGGCCGATCTTCCCGTCTTTATCGATCCGGGCAATCGAAAGCGGAAGATAAATATCATGCGGCCTACCCTCATACCTGTCGATCCACGGACTGTTCATCCACCACGGATCGTGAACGTAGAATCTGAAAAGAAAATCCCCGTCATCGGGAAGCTTTGCGATCCTTGACATATATCCGGAAAGCTCCAGCCCGAAATCCCCATCGATAGCAGCCCAGGGCGAGTTCGGTGGGGGAAGGATGTCAAATCCGCCCTCATATATCCCCTTTATATCCACAGCATCGGTAGCCATATCTATGCCGAGTGAAAGATTCGTTCCACGCGTTTCGACCCTGTAAGAACACTCTTTTCGAAACAACTTCCAGAAATCCAGTATCCTGTCCTGCGTCTCAGGGATCTTCTCAGGATAAAAGGCTTCTCCATCGAAGATCGCTCCCTTTATCCCCCAGGTCTCTGTTCCGAACCCGAAACCATTGGAGAGCCACAGGTAATCAAATCCCAGATCATCCATGAATATCTGAGCCTGGCGTCCGAGAAAAGTACCCATCGGAGTATCCTGCGGTATTCCGTCCGGGAAACCTGCATAATGCTTATCATCGGCATTCAGTAATGCATAGCTGCAAACCATGCTTTTCCGGCCCATCGACTCACCGACACATATCTCCGGGTGTCTTTCATATTTGAATTCCGACTTGGCAAATTCAGGACCGGGATCGAATGTCGCTCCTGCCCGGACAGGTTTTCCCGTCATTTCTGCTGCAACTGCCTTAAAAGTCGAAACGATCTCTTTCAGGATCGCATAAGTCATCACCGGCGGTTCATCCATATAGAGATAATTGGTGGTATGCAGTCCGATGCCCTCCGGGTCGGTTTCCCTGTCCCAGTCCAGGAGCCGCACCGCGCCGCCGATGTATTTTGCCCACTCAAACTCATCCTCCGGCCGCCCCTTGTAATCAAGGATCTCCGAACCGTCAGCAGCCCAGAACATCACTGAGACCATTTCAGCGTGTCTTATCAGAGGAAGCCATTGCGATACCGCAGTCTCGCATACTTTCTTTATATAGGAGCTTTCGGTAGATTTAAAAGGTTTAAGACTGATTTCAAGTGTTATGTTTTTAAGATCTTTCATATGACGTCCCCCGCTTACCCTTGCGCTTACCTTAGCACTTACACTTTGACTATAACAGATTCGATCCCCAGCAGGTCACCGATCTTTTTTATAGTAGCAGCATGATGCCCAACGCCCAGAGCATAATGGTGAGTAGGAGCCTCCATTACCCATGCTTTGATGAAAGACTTCGTGTCAGGCAGGAAAAATCCCCTTGTATTCGTATTCCCCGTCGGCGGGATCGGACCTTTCTTAGAGAGCCCTTCGCCGATCACAAACTTGAATGAACCGTCCCTCTTCTGCGTGATCCCAAGCATCGTAATGGGCCCTTCCTTGATCTTGAACTCAACGGACGCACCGCTGCCCGGCTTCCCGTGATACTTCAGCAGGCTTCTCAAAACAGGCTTTCCCTCGGCTATGGCGATATGATGCGGTCCATCGTGCCCGACAAGGATGAAGTCTTCTTTGAAATCAAACGGATGGAACTCCGCAAAACTTCCGCCTATCCCCATCCTGTCCATTATAAGCATAGCGATGCATGTCTTGATATCGTATTCGCCGCACATCGGTATGCCGCGTGCATTAAGAAGCGAATTGCCGACGATAAAAGATGTCGCGATCTTCCGCTCCAGTGAATCCTCGAGTCCTTCATAATAATAAGCAAGCCCCGTAAGGTCAAACTTTTCTACGAGCAGATCAAGTGCTACAGAACTTCTGGCTGCCTGCTCAAGGTCACTATCGGTCAGCTTCATGGTTATCGGGTCGCTCTTGGGATCAGGCATATCGAAAATCTCAGAAATGAGTTTCTTTCTTTCTTCTGTCTGTTCATCGGTTACAGTCTGATAGACCCGCACAGCATCTTCTATTTCAAGAAGAGGAACATGCATACCGAAGGTCCTCGATACGGCCGCGGGATCCGAATGCATATCGTACATAGCCTCAAGAACGTGGCCCATAAGACCTATCCTGGCACCTTTGAGTGAATGAAGGACTTTGGCGATAGTGCACCACCGAGATATTTCCGATTCTGCCGCTTCATCGCCATACAGCGTTCCTATCACAACATCAGCGACCTGTCTGCCCATTCTCTCTGCAGTACATGTAAATTCAGGCACAGAACATATGTTATCGTTCTCAAGCTGCATCCTGGTCGAAGCCTTAGTATAGTCCATCGCTTCCCGGGGTTGGAGTGCAAGAAGCACTACCGGTGCGTCAATGTCCCTGATCACCGGTGCAAAAGTCGATGATGTCGCATATGTCACCATATCGCAGAAAACCAGATCGAGCCTGTCAGCTTTCATCCTGTCCAGTGCCTCATAAGATTTAACAGACGAATCGACCATGCCGTAATCGATCACTTCTACCCCTGCACCGTTTTCCGAAACTAAACCTATCACATCCCTGTGATACTCCATCAACTTGTCAAGCAAGCCTTCAAACTGTCCCCAGTAGGTATCGTGTCCTACGGCAAAAACCCCGACCCGCGCTTTCCTGCGCTGTGCACCTTCTTTACTAAGCGATCCGATAGCGTCCATATTTTCCTCCGTCACATTACGGGAACGATAGCCCCGTCTTTTTTCAACAATTCCTTTACTTCCCGGATATCAGTCTGTCTTATCCCCTGATCTCTGTCTGAAGCGATAAATGCCACAGCTCCGGCCGCCTGACCCATCGCCATGCAGCTTGCTTTCACTCTGAACGCACTGTGTGCAAGTCTGTCACCATATGCACAGCGTCCTGCGACAAGGAGATTGTCGAAGCCTTTCACTGTCATTGCGCTTAATGGTATCGACGGCACGCGCCCTTTTTCGAGAAAAACATTATCCAGCGAGTCATGTCCGGCTTTGTGAAGATCTATCGGGTAGAAGCTATTGCATACACCGTCGGGATACTCTATAGCAGAGACATATTCATCTGCAGTGATCTTGTGGTCACAGACTATTCTCCTTGATTCTCTTGCCGCGACCTCCGGAGCACAGTAAAGCACATTGATCTCCTCAGCCCCATTAACATCGGTCCTCGCCCACTTGAGAAGGCGCGCTACCGATCGTCTGCCTTCGATCTCTGCCATAGTCCTGCTTTGAGCATCTGAGGAATCAAATGAGATATGATTGATGTTATTTCCGTTGTTTCTGAAGATTATCATCGGCGAAGCTGCTTTCGGCCAGAAGTCGTCTTCCAGTATTTCACCTTTCTCCTTAGCAGTTATGAAGCTATCCGAAACCTGTGCAGGATCGATGTCCTCAATATTGAAATCAGAAAGAAAGAATCTCAGAGTGCCCGGCTGGAGATGCGTTTTCCCATCAGCACCGATCTCGCCACGTTCGTACTCCGCACCTGCAAAAGCTGCCAGGTCCCCGTCTCCCGTGCAGTCTATGAAAGTCTTGCCTTCTATCACTTTCAGTCCTTGCTTATTGTTCACCACGATGCCTGTTATCTGCGCACGTTCATTTTCATCAGCTTGCTCTGATTTGGCCACATCGCAAACAGTGTGAAAAAAGTGCAGTTTTACTCCTGCTTCGATGCAGATATCGTCCATTACTTTTGCCAGCATAAAAGGATTTACATCAACACCAAGAACACTGTGATCTTTAGTTGCTGAAAAGTCGGGTATCTTCGCATACCCTTCTTCTTCAAGCCTTTTCATTGTCTCCCATCCGATCCCGGATATGATCTGACGGCCGTGAGCGTAAAATAATGCTATCTGAGGATTACCCCCTGTGGTAGCGGTCCCTCCAAGTGCGCCCGATCTTTCAACCAAAGCAGTTCGAGCTCCGTTTCTTGCTGCCTGAACAGCGGCGCAATACCCTGCCGGCCCGCCGCCGCATACAACAACATCGTATCTGCCGATAACTTCTATATCTTTCTGATACTTGTACATAATCAACTTACCTCCATGTTGATTATATTCAATTCACAGCTATTGTTATATGCATTATATTAACATCATGTGTTAAACTAATAGCACAAAATAAACTTTATCAGGACGGTGGTATTTTTGCCGATAAAATTTAACGAAATAAGTTTGTCACAGCTTGACCCTGTTTTAAGACACAGTCAGATATTTTCGTCGGATGTGTATATTCCGTATGGCTTAAAGGCATACGATCATCGTATTTTCTACACACTTGAAGGTTCGATAGTTATGAAGGTCAACGGCAGAAAGCATTATGCTGACCGAGGAACTTTACTCATGTGGCCGCCGGGGACAGGGTATAGCCTTATAGCTTCCGAAAGCGAACTTTCAAAGGTCATGACTTTCAACTTTGATTTGATCAGAAAGGCGGGGGCTCCTTCACACCCTGTTCCGCCGGATCCGGAAAGCAGCTTTTTGCCAGGGAAGATCTTAGATCCGTCGATTATTCGTGAACTCAACACCGGAGATCCTGTTTTGTCGATGAAGGTCTCCCAGGAAGTCGAGAATATCCTGCTCAGCATTAAAAATGAGTTTGTTACCGGCAAAACATTTTCTCTTGATAAATCCCGGGGACTGCTTATTGTCCTGTTCTGTGTACTTGCTTCTGAATTAATTACCGGGATCAAAAGAGACAGCGATATTTCACAGCTGGATCCTGATCTGGTCCTAGACTATTTAAAGTTGAATTTTGCTACTGAGCTGAACAATGGATCGGTCGGCAGACATTTCTCTTTTCATCCGAACTATATCAGCCGGGTGATAAAGAAGTCGACCGGAATGCCGCTTCATAAATATCTTATACGACTGAGGATATCCGAAGCTATAAACATGCTTCAGACGACAGAAATGAATGTATCTGAAATAGCGGCAGCTGTGGGCTTCTCTAATATCAATTATTTCTCAAGATGCTTTCGAAAACACACAGGAAGTCCCCCCGGTAAATGGAAAATAGGAGGGACGGGGGTAAAACCCCCTTCTGAATGACCGGAGGGACGGGGGTAAAACCCCCTTCTGAATGACCGGAGGGACGGGGGCTTAGAACCCCCGTCCCCTTCGGCTCCCATCGATTACCATCGATTATTTTTTCTCTCTTTTAAAACACATGAACCAATCCAGACAATACTGGTCGTCGTCCTTGCTTTCCATTCTTTCTTTAGCAGTCCCGCATGAGCCTGCCGTCGGGACGATAACATCGTCACCCGGTCTCCAGTTTGCAGGAGTAGCAACAGAATCCTTATCTGCCTTCTGCAAAGCAAGTATGATCCTCTTGATCTCGTCAAAGTTTCTGCCTGTAGAAAGAGGATAATAAAGGATAGTTCTTATGACACCTTTAGGGTCGATAACGAAAACAGCTCTCACCGCTTGTGTATTCGACTGACCCGGTTGGATCATACCGAATTTATTGGCCACATCCATTTTGATGTCTTCGATAAGAGGAAATTTGACCTCCACATTTTTCATCCCGTTCCACTCAAGCTCCTGTATCTTGCGAAGCCAGGCTATATGAGCATATAACGAGTCTACTGAAAGTCCGATCAGCTCTGTATTAAGAGCTCTGAACTCATCCGCCATAGTAGCGAAAGTCATAAATTCAGTGGTGCAGACCGGAGTGAAGTCAGCAGGATGCGAGAAAAGTATCACCCATTTCCCCTCATAATCTTTAGGAAAATTGATCTCTCCTTGTGTGGTCTTGGCAGTGAATTCCGGTGCTTTGTCACCGATCAAAGGCATTTTGTAATAAGTTTCTTGTTCCATTAGTATTTCCTCCTTATTGATATTTATTTCTATTAAGTACTTTACTATATTTGATATTATGTTTACGTAACTTATGGTACGCCTTTGTGACTTTAGCACCATGTTTTCACGGCAAAAGCAATCTCTCCGTCATGTCCGCCATCCCATCCAGCCAATCGCCGACAAAAAGTTCCAGCAATCCTTTGTCACAAAGTCCGGCGAGCTCAGGGTCTACGGGGATTTTGGCCACATTCTTGATGTCATGAGCGGCCGCGATCTTCTCGATATTGCTCTCTCCGAAAAGTTTGATCTGACTGTCGCAATCAGGACATTTGACATAACTCATATTCTCAACTATCCCAAGTACAGGGATATCCATCATGTCAGCCATCTTAACGGCCTTCTCTACTATCATTGAAACAAGTTCCTGAGGAGTCGTAACAACGATTATTCCTTCAATCGGTATAGACTGATAAACCGTCAAAGGCACATCACCTGTCCCGGGCGGCATATCTATGAACATTATATCGACATCGGACCATATAACATCGGTCCAGAACTGCTTTACGGAATTACCCAGTATAGGGCCGCGCCATACAACAGGATCGGTGTCGTTTTCCACCAGAAGATTCAGGGACATGACATCGATACCCATTTTAGTTTTGACCGGGAACAATCCCATTTCACTTGCCTGTGCCCTTTGTTTCAGCCCCAAAGCCCTTGGTATGGATGGCCCTGTGATATCCGCGTCAAGGATAGCTGTCTTGTGCCCTCTCCTTTGCATAAGGATCGCCATCATAGATGTTACGATCGATTTACCGACGCCGCCTTTGCCGCTCACTACGGCTACTACCTTTCTGATCCTGCTAAGCTCGTGCGGGCTTTCTGTCATATCCTTCTTAGTATTAGGATTGGACGCACAATTACTTTTGCATTCAGAACAACTTGTTTTACACTCTTCGCTCATTCTTCCCCCTTCAAGTCAGGGGGACGGGGGTTTAAAACCCCCGTCCCTATCGATCCTCTATCGACCCTGCCTCTTGCTGCAATCTTTACTGTAAGGGCACCCGATACACTTTGACCCCTTACGCTTTTCCGATACTATTTTTATGACTGCACCTGCAGCCATAGCTGCTATCAGTAATCCGACTATTATATCGCCCCACATTTCAGCCGACCTCACTTTCGAGGAAATGCATTATCGCATTCATAGCCGAATCTGAAATAACATGTTCTATCTTACAGGCATTCTCCAGTGCATCCTCGCGTGATAGTTTCAGCGATTTCACCAGATAATCCGCGATCATATTGTGCTTGCGATTGATGCGTTTGGATATCGTTTCACCTTCCTTTGTAAGTGTGATAGCTCCGTAAGCCTGCTTGTTGATAAGTTTTAATTCCCGAAGGCGGTTCATTGCCTTTGAAACACTCGGCATGGTTATGTTGAGCCGATTAGCGACGTCTGCTACATGAGCATGGCCATGTTCCTGCTGGAGTATATATAGCGTTTCCAGATACATTTCAGTGGATTCGTTGTAGGGCATTGTCCATTCCTCCTTCCGGAATACATATGTTAGCCTCAACTAACATTTTCTCAGAAGGGACGGGGGTTTTAAGCCCCCGTCCCCGATGATTTGATTTTATCACTTTTTAGAGAGGGTGGGTTACCCCCGTCCCCATCCATCCATCTATTTCGCAACTGCGTCCTTCAATGCTTTTCCGGCTTTGAAGGCAGGAACTTTCGTTGCTGGGATCTTGATTGCCTTCTTCGTCTGCGGGTTAAGCCCGGTTCTGGCATTACGCTTACGTACTTCGAATGTTCCGAAGCCTACCAGCTGAACCTTGTCGCCTTTAGCAAGAGCTGCTTTAACAGCTTCTACAACGGCATTTACAGCCTTCTCCGAGTCTTTCTTGGAAAGTTCTGACTTTGATGCTACTGCATCGATCAATTCGCTTTTGTTCATAACATTTACACCTTTCTATAAAAATTTAACAAACTGAAGCCGAAGCTCCGATTTTATTCATACGGGACCGGTATAAATGGCTCTGCGTCCCGTTTCTACTACACATTCTACCACAAAAACCAAATATTTCCATAGCTAAAGATGAAATCATTATCTTTTTTTAGCTAACAATGCCATTTTATGAATGTTTTGTGCTAATATAAGTAATTGTCCGAATCAAAATAACTTCATTACCGGAGGTCAATCAGATGAGTGACATTCAAGACAGCTATAATGTTTCAGATCGCATAGAGGCTCTGTCTTCAGAATTAGGTATACATATCCCGGATATCTATCTTCCGTCCGACTTATCATATTTCCCAAACTGGCCTGTCATAGCTTGTGATCAATACACGTCATCACCTGATTACTGGAATAAGGTAAGACATAGAGTAGAGGCAGCAGGTAACCCTTCAGCTTATGAAATCATCCTTCCGGAGATATTTCTGGAAGAACCGGGCGATATCCCTTTAGATAAGAGGATCTCAGGAATAAATATCATGATGAGGGAATACCTTGACTCAAGTATACTAACAAGCCGGGGAAGATGCATGGTTTTTGCCGACAGAAAGACACCTCATGCACAGTCTCGCAAGGGGATCGTTTTAGCTGTCGATCTGGATAAATACGATTTCCATGACGGAAGCAAGGCTCTTATAAGAGCTACCGAGGGTACTGTCCTTGAACGGATCCCTCCAAGATTGGAGATAAGGAAGGACGCGGCACTTGAGATACCTCATGTCATGCTTCTGATGGACGATCCTGAAGATACGGTGATCGGTCCGTTGTCTGCTAAATTTCAGACTGCCGGAAATACGCCTATATATGACATAGAACTTCCTGAGGGTGGAGGTCATATAACCGCTCACATGATATCTCATAACAGCCGGGATGCACTGGATGTGCTTATGGCTATTTCACAATTAAGATCATTAAAAGAAGAAGGCTTGCTTTTTGCCGTAGGAGACGGAAACCATTCACTGGCAACTGCCAAGACACACTGGGAGAATATAAGAAGTTCATGCGCACCTGATCACCCTGCAAGATATGCCTTGGTGGAGATCGTAAACATTTACGACAGAGGACTGACCTTCGAACCGATCCACAGAGTTCTTTTCGGTGCTTCTCCTGAAGAATTTGCTGCTTTCGTTAAGTCTCGCCTGCCGGTTGAGTTTGGCGTAGAGATAAGTGATGGTATGTCACTCGACAATGCAATGCTGATGTCTTCAACGATAGACCCCGCGGTGCAGCCGTTTACTGTCTTCGGAAAGGAGCATGCTATGGTTATGACATGCAGTTCCCCGCCTTCAGCTTTTACGGCAGGGACAGCACAGCACATGATAGACAGTTATATTGCAGCCCATCCTGCTGCACGTGTAGATTATATCCACGGTGAAGATGAAGTCAGGATACTTTCTGCGAAAGGCACGGGAATACTTCTGCCACCTCTTCACAAGGAAGATTTTTTTGGTATAATAGCCGAACGCGGTTCACTTCCCAGGAAGACTTTTTCCATGGGAGAAGCTGATGAGAAGAGATTTTATATGGAGTGCAGACGGATAATCTGAAACGGAGCAGTGATTTTGGCAAGCGAGCGCACAGGAAATACTTTAGAGAATAAGCAGAAACATGTCTGCGTTATAGGTGCAGGTCTTACAGGTCTGACGACAGCTTACCGTCTTTCTAAGAAGGGATACAAGGTCACGGTCCTGGAATGCAATCTCGAACCGGGAGGAATGGCAAGTGCCTTTTCTATCGGCAGGGAGAAGCTTGAACATATTTATCACCATATTTTTACTTCTGATACTTATGTGACATCTCTTGCTGATGAGTTGGGATTAAGCGATAAGATGCAATGGTTCGAGCCGAAGGATTCTTTGTATATGGCCGGGAAACTGTATCCCTTTTCGTCACCGGTCGATCTTATAAGGTTCAAGCCGATCCCTTTTGTAGAGAGAATACGAACAGGACTTGCTGTTTTGAAAGCCAAGAAAGTAGATGACATTTCGAGATTGGAGGAAATGACCGCTAAAGAATGGCTTGTCAGCAACAGCGGACAGAAAGCTTATGATTCTCTCTGGGATCCTCTTCTGAGATCTAAGTTCGATAACGACGCTTCCAGAGTCTCTGCTGTGTGGATCTGGAATAAGTTTAAGCTCAGAGGTAATTCCAGAGGCAGTTCGGTTTCGAAGGAAATGCTCGGATACATGGACGGTAGCTTTAAAGTCCTTATAGATGCTCTTGTTGAAGCGATAAGAAAGAACGGCGGTGAGTTATTTCTTGGGTATACGGTTTTCGGTCTGACTAAACTGAACGGTCATTTCAGGATAGCATGTATGCTTGAAGACTGTTCTTCTGTCGAACTCGAGGCAGATGCTGTCGCAGCGACTATCTCTACACCAAGGTTCAACGCTATGACCGGGGAGCTGGGACTCCCGAAAGAGTACCTGTCCAAGACCTCTTCTATTCAATATAAAGGTGATCTGTGCATGGTGATGCGACTTCGTCACCGCCTTTCAGATTACTACTGGACGACCGTTTGCGACGATCTTCCTTTTGTCGTTGTAGTCGAACATACGAATCTCACAGGACTTCGCAAGTACGGCGGACATATAGTTTATCTTTCCCGCTACCTGGATATTACCGACCCCCTCTGGACTCAATCCGACAGCGATATATTCAAGCTTTTCTGCAAGGGGCTGGCCAATATGTATCCTGATTTCCGGCCGGGTGATGTGCGCGACTGGAGACTCACAAGGACACGATATGCTCAACCGGTAATAGGAAAGAAATATTCTGAGAAGATGCCTGCGATGAGCACTCCGCAACCGGGGATCTTTCTTGCCGGTATGGCACAGATCTATCCTGAGGACAGAGGTATGAATTATGCTATACGCCTGGGAGATCAGGCGGCTGAAGCGGTTTCAGCGCATCTCGAAGGTTCTGACAGCAACAAGGCGAACTGTAAATGAAAATTAGCAGAAGTGAACAACAAGACAGAAAACGAACTGTATTGTCCCGGCTTTGCTGGATTCTTCCTGTAGCGGTCGCAGCAATATCTCCATTTTACCTCGGAAGCGATTCAGCGGTCTTTATACGATGGTATATTACATTTTTCGTTTTATCGCTTATATTTTTCCCTTTGTCGTCAATGATCTTCAGCAAGAACCGAGACCGTGGCTATGCATTTTCCAAACCTCTTTCAATGGCGATCAGCGGTTTTGCGATGTGGACATTTTCATATCTTCATATACTGCCGTTCAGGCAGATCGTAATAATCATACTCCTTGTTGCGTTTGCATCTGTTTTCATCGCTCTCCGCAAGCCGCGTGAATCTTTTATGGATGCTTTGGATAATCCGTCTACCGTAAGGCTGATGGCTTTTGAAGAAGGTCTTTTCGCGGCAGGAATGCTTTTCTGGTCATACGTCAGAGGTCTGAA
>Ga0265294_10009236_pt1 | contig 11401 bp, 8 predicted proteins | sample MunlanPumphouse3_FD_192504 | JGI IMG/M metagenome (GOLD analysis project Ga0265294, IMG submission 192504) | Groundwater microbial communities from a municipal landfill in Southern Ontario, Canada - Pumphouse #3 | ecosystem: Environmental > Aquatic > Deep subsurface > Groundwater | place...
CCTGCCGAACGAATAATACGAAGAAAAGGGAATCCCCTGACAAAAGCATTCAGTTGCTCTTTCACCTGCAATTCAGTAATTCCTTTTTTCTCTAATAACGTATAGTCTGATGAGGTTAATATTATTTTTTCCATATAAAATTGATTTTGTATGTTATTTTTCTGATTCTTCACCCAGTTGTTTGTTTAACAAATTAATTTCATCCAATCTGACCTTCAGAATCTCATTCTGTTCAGCTACAAACATCAATTGCCTGTAATCAATGATAGTTGCATTCAAAAAGGCTTCCAGGGCTTGATTCGAGTAATCACAGGCTTGCTTAATATTTCCTTTTATTTCGTACAATACAGAAAGATTATGTGCAATTTTAGCTTTTTTTGACTGACCGCGAACAGTCACCAACAAACCCTCCCAGACTTTGATTGCACCGTCCCATTCTTTTACATAGACCGAATCCAGACCTTTTTTAAATGTTTTATCCGACAAACTGAACAAATAACGGTCAACCTTTTCCCAATAAGGAATAAATTTATTCACGACTCTTCGGCCACTTATTAGTGCTCCATCAATCAAAGCATCTCTTCTGTCAGGTAATCCGTTCAACGCTCGTTGACGCCCATATGACTCAGATTCCCAGTAAACAGTATCTTTCGTTATCACCGAAAACATTTGATTTTTTAAAGGAAAATGAATGCTCCAGTTATATTCATATTTTGCTTCCAAATAAGCAATGAAGCTGTTATTTTCCTGGTCATAAAGTTCTCCAAGATCGTCATGAACAAGTATTTTATTTAAGGCAATAATTGCATGAGCGTCATATTCATCAGCTAAACTTTTCAATACACCCTGATCCGGCGAACCTACTGTAAAAAAGTCACTCCCTTTGTTCTTTGACTCGTGAACCAGATCCACCAAGCTAAAAAACTCTTTTTCAATCACAGACTCCGAAAAAGAAGCCAATGCAAAAATAGCCAGGCTATCCGTTTCGACTACAACAGTCCGTTGGTTTTCATTAAACAACGTGGCTTTATGTCCATAAGCAGGTGGCTGAGGAACTGTATTGTTTACAATGAGCAAATGATTTACATCTATGGGAAAAGAAACTTTTGCAGGACGTAAAACATCAATGCTGGTATATAACATTCCGGAACAGGAAGTTAACAGGACACCTGCAATAAGAATTCCAACGTAACGATATATGTTTTTCAGGCAGCGCATATCAAAAAAAAGTATGAAGAGGTAAGTTCATAAGTTGCAAAAATAACGAAACTATTTCATCCAAACCAGTAAGTCCATTGAAATATAATTAAATATTGTATAATTTTTCCTTTAAAGATGCATTCGGATGCGCCAGTGTTGCGGGTACAGGTTATTAGACCTGTTTCCAAGGTTTTTGACCCATCCAAGGGCCTGTTGTTTATAACAAATCAACACATAACCCTGGTTAACCTCCGGCAACACGATACTTTCTCTTTTCAGATAAGCAACTGCTGTTTTATAATCCACCTCAACACACTCAAAGGCCGTTCGATTCATTATTTTTGATAAAGCAAGCTGATGTGCCGAGACAGCATCTTTCCCTTTTAATTCAGCCAGCATCACTCCATTTACCAAACAATTCAGTTTAGCATTCAGTTCGAGGCAATCAGTCAGATGCTTTGTCGGAAAGGCTATAATTTGCCGGTTGATTTCCTTTATTTCAAAATCTCCGGGGTGCAATATCTGATGTCTAAAATCTCCGGATCTATCTGTATATTTTTCAATTTGTTTGTTCTTTTTTGATTTTCCTGATTTAACATAATTTGTTGAAGCATTTTTTTTCAGGATGGATATAAAAAAACCTTCCCCCTTTATTTTATGAGGATAAAAACGATAACCGTATGCTGATTCCACAATTCCTTCAAAATGGCTGATATCCATTTTCAAACAGGAAGCCCCCAGCTCCCGACAAACCCAGGCAACATTTTCTTCATTTTCTTCCTTGTTATATGTGCAGGTACTGTAAACCAGAATACCGCCGTCCTTCAAACCATCCCAGACATGATGCAAAATAGATTTTTGACGAATTGCACACTGTTGTACATTTTGCATACTCCATTCTGAAATTGCACCCGCATCTTTACGGAACATCCCTTCTCCAGAACAAGGAGCATCCACCACAACGGCATCAAAAAAAGCAGACATGACACCAAAAGTCTCAGGAGCATGGTTGGTAACAACCACATTAGGATGTCCCCATTTTATAATATTTTCGGCCAAAATCATTGCCCTCGAGCGAACGAACTCATTACTCACGAGCAAGGCATCATCAGGCAAATACTGCAACAACAGCGTTGATTTTCCACCGGGAGCAGCACACAGGTCAAGAACTTTCTCGGCATCTTTTAGAAATACGTCCACCACTTGCTTTAAAAACATGGAACTGGCTTCCTGCACATAATAAACACCGGCATGAAAGAGTGGGTCAGCAGTAAAAAGAGGTCTTTCCGCCAGATAAAACCCGCTATCGCACCAGGGAACCTTTTCATCTGAAGGGTCGTATCCGTCAATCTTATCATTCACCCGAACACTGACCGGAGAAAGAGACCCTAATGCTTCCTCAAAATCAGGGTATTCCTCACCCAATAGAAATTTTGTACGCTCAACAAATAATTCCGGAAGTATCATTATTATTTATTTTATCAGAGTCAAAACCAATTAAATTTTCTTTACAGACTTCTTATTTTCAATACAAAAAAAGCAGTGAAAAACATTTTATCACTGCTTTTTAAGCGAATTTTTACATCGCCGAATTAAGATCCTTGTTCTTCAAGTATTCTCAAGGCCACATCGAGGATTTTTGTATCGTCGAGCATTACCAACCCACCATCCGGTCCCGGCTCAATATGCACACCCACGCTCCTACCGTCTTTATAATTTCTACCCCCAAAATAATTTTTTACTGATTCTTTTTCCAGGCCAAGTTCTTCTGCGATCCTGGCCATACTTCCACTTGGGAGCGCATCCTTGATCCTCCTAAGCTCATTGAATGTTATCGTTTTCGTCATAATACCAAGTATTAGAAAGTTAGTACCAATTTGAGATTTTTAATGCTATAAACGTAATACATTATTTTTGTTCAGCCAAATTTTTTAATAACTTTTTGTAAATACTTGTCAACGGTCTGAGGACTACAGACTATTGACAACTGTTGACTGTTGACCATAGCATAAATAAAACTCCACAATCGTCTCAATGCCCTTCTTAAACATTTCGAGAGGGAAGTTTTCATCAGGAGAATGGATAGCATCCGATTCGAGGCCGAAACCCATCAGGATAGGTTTAACCCCGAGCACTTTTTCAAAAACAGGTACAACTCCAATACTGCCACCTCTTCTGACCGGTAGCGGACGAACGCCAAAAACTTTTTCATACGCTTGCTCTGTTGCCCGATAAGCAGGTGAGTCAATCGGACAAACATAACTGGCGGCTCCATGTAAAGGAATCACCTCAACCTGAATATGTCCCGGAGCAATGGCATATAGATGGTTGGAAACCAACTGCATGATTTCATTGTGATCCTGATTCGGAACAAGACGTGCAGAAAGTTTAGCATAAGCTTTCGAAGGCAGTACCGTTTTCGAACCCTCTCCTGTATAACCGCCCCAAATTCCACACACATCAAATGTTGGTCTCACCCCGGTACGTTCTATGGTTGAATAGCCTTTTTCACCATACAGGTGAGATATACCCAAATCCTTTTTATATGCCTCTTCATCAAAAGGCACCCGATCAATCAAGTTTTTTTCTTCGGGAGTAAGTTCCTGCACCCGGTCATAAAAGCCAGGAATCGTAATTTTTCCCTGATTATCTGTGAGTTGAGCCAGCATCTTTGCTAATTCGTTAATCGGATTAGCGACGGCACCACCAAAAATTCCAGAATGCAAATCGCGATTGGCAGCCGTGACTTCAATTTGCCAATAGACTAGACCACGCAATCCCGTGGTAATACTCGGCATATCGGCAGCCAGCATACTCGTATCCGAAACTAGAATTGTATTGCAAGCCAGCAAAGATTTGTTTGCTTCACAAAATGCTTCCAGGTTCGGAGAACCTATTTCTTCCTCCCCTTCTAAGAGAAATTTCACATTACAGTTAAACTGACCGGTCTTCACCAAGTACTCAACAGCTTTAGCATGCATAAACGACTGTCCTTTATCGTCATCCGCTCCCCTGGCGTATATTTTTCCGTCCCTGATTTCAGGTTCAAATGGTAGAGATTTCCACAATTCAAGCGGTTCAGCCGGCATGACATCATAGTGTCCATACACCAACACAGTCGGAAGTTTTTTATCTATTATCTTTTCAGCATATACAACCGGATTACCGTTGGTTTCCATTACCTTAGCTTTATCCAATCCTGACTTCAGGAGTATATCCATCCATCGGTTTGCACACTGATAAAGTGCATCTTGAGCATGTTTGTGAGCACTGACACTGGGCATACGAATTAAACTGAACAATTCTTCTAAAATAACTGGCAGATTTGTGTTTATGAATTCTTGAGTAGTTATCATAAATAATTACTTATGATTTATAATATTGAATATGCACTCGTAAAGATAATAACAACATAAAAGGAACAAATTTAAAAATAATAATTTTTGAAATTGTACCACACCTTTTATCAGCAAAAATACGATATTTATCGGAAAGATATGGTTATTCACCGTATTTCATTTTTATACCGACAGAATGCTTTATATTTTTGCACGGCATTTATAAATAAGGAATGATATTTGCTTATGGCCCCAACAAAAAATTATTAATCACTCAAAAAAACATCATTTATAAAAAACAAAATCAATGAGACTACTAAGAAAAAACGGATAATTAACGAAACATAGAAACTTTTACATTATTATAGTTTCCAATTATATCAATTCATTTACCTGATATACAAATAAATACAATTATTTAATGTTTTTTAATATTGCAGACAGATAACATAATATTACTTTTGCGGCCTACATGGGAACTATCAAAGAAAATATTATTCAGGTAGCCGCAACACAGTTTCATCAGGTTGGCATCAGAAATGTGTCGATTGATGATGTTTGTGCCGAATTACGGATATCAAAAAAAACATTCTATCAATATTTCAGCAGGAAAGAAGATTTAGTGGATGCTGTCATAGCGTACGAACAGGAGCAACATGTGGCAAAAGTACAAAAATCGATCAAGGATAAGAATGCCATTGAAGTATTCATTTTCATGATCAAAGAGATCAAAAAATCAGCGGAATGTGCCCCTTTTATGCTTTGGCATGATCTAAAAAAATACTATCCTGCCCTTCATCAGAAATATGATCAGATAAAATCTGAACAAATACAATCTGCGTTCGAGGAAAATATCCGGCAAGGCATTGAAGAAGGATATTATCGTGACAATTTAGACATAGAGTTATTATCTTTTTTTCATTCGATCCAAATAAAAAATACGTTTGAAACCATGATGCAATCTCATAAAAAATATACACTAAAAAGACTGAGCGATTTTTTCATCGACATGATCATTCACTTGATTGTCAATGAAAAAGGATTGAAATATATTGAAGAAAATATTAAATAAACAACCAGACATCATATGAAACAAGCATGATTTTACAAACTCACGAAGTTATGATTATGTCGGCATGCGAGTTCCATGTAACAATCAGAAAAATAATTATAAACACATGAAATATAAAGGTTTCGTAATCTTATTATCTTTATTAGTAAGCAATTACACATTTTCCCAGGAAAGTTTAAGTCTAACCCTACAGGAAGCGCAACAAGTTGCCTTGCAACACAACAGAACGCTTAAGAATGCATCCATAGATGTACAGAAGGCAGAGGCAAATCGGTGGCAAGCCATCGCTACCATGTTACCACAAATCAATGCGACAGTTGACTACGCCAATATGTTGGGGTATAAAATGGAGCTATTTGGAAGTAGTATTTCCATGCCTCCCTATGCCAATCTGGGAATTACCACATCTTTAACTTTCAGTGCCGCCCAGCTGATAGGAATTGAAATGAATAAGATTGCGGTCGATATGACCGACATCTCGTTGAAAAAGACGGAACAGCAAATCAGCAACCAGGTAAAAACAATTTATTATTCTGTGCTGGTGATGGAAGAAACAGTTCAATTGTTGGAAAAGAATCTTATTAACCTGAACAACCTATTGGTACACACCCAACAATCAGTTGCAGTTGGCGTAATGGAAGAAACCGATGCTGATCAGCTTATGGTACAAGTCGCATCAATGGAGACCAATATTAACGCCACGAAACGATCGTTGGAAATGCTTTACAATTCGATGCGATTACTGTTGGGTATTGATGTCAACACAAAAATCACGTTAACTCAAACCATTAAAGATTTGATTAACATCGAGAAAGCCATGAATTTATTGGGTGATGAATTTGTACTGGATAAAAATTACAATTATCAGTTATTAAAACAAAACATCGCTTTATCGGAGAAACAGGTTGAAATTAAAAAATGGGCTTATGCTCCAACAATCAGTGCTTTTCATCAATACTCAGGAAAATATTATTTCAGCGACGAAAAAACCATGAATATGACTCCTCCGAACATGGTTGGCATATCGCTTAATATTCCCATCTTTTCAAGCGGGAATAAATACAAGGCGTTGCAGGAAGCAAAATTTGAGCACAACAAACAATTGAATATTTTAGAAGACACAAAAGAATCGTTGCTTGTACAACACAGTCAGCTTCGTTATAATTTAAGTTCATCCTACGAAAGTTATAATACACAAAAGAAAAACATTGAGGTCACCCAACGTGTTTTTGATAATATCTCCCGTAAATATGAACATGGTATGGTTTCAAGTCTGGACGTTACTAACACGGGAACCAATCTCATCTCGGCCCAGAGCAGCTATGTACAATCTTTAATGGAGCTTGTTTCCGCGCAAATTGCATTAGAAGAATTACTGAACATTGACAATAAATAGAGAACATAATATTATAAACAAATGAGAAAGATTTTAAATACATTAGTCACTTTCTGCCTCATCACGTTGATGGCAAGCTGTGGATCAAAAGCAAACCAACAATCGCAATCAGCCTCATCAGAGCGTACCGAGACGGTAAAAGTCCGGACCATTACAAAAACCACTGTATCAAGGAAGCTGGATTTATCAACTACCTTGCAGGGATATGAAACCATGAATATTGCTCCTTCCATGACAGGAAGAATCGAACATATTTTTGTTGAAGTCGGGTCTCGTGTTAAAGCCGGCGATATACTGATCAGAATGGATCAAAATCAATACAACACAACAAAATTAACGTATTCCAATCTAAGTAAGGAATTTAAACGTATTGAAGCTTTGTATAAATCCGGAACCGTTTCTCAGCAAACGTATGATCAAACAAAATTAAGCATAGATCAGACAAAAGAGAGTCTGGAATTCCTGGAAAACAACACTTTTGTAAAAGCGCGGATTTCAGGTGTTATTGCAGCCAAAAATTATGAAGATGGCGAATTGTACGGAGGAAATCCTATTCTGGTTTTGACCCAAATACATCAGCTTAAAGCCATGGTTAGTATTCCTGAATCTTATTTTCCTTTGGTAAGACAAAGGATGCAACTGAAATTATTCTCTGAAATTTATCCTGACCAATCTTTTCCGGCAACAATTGAAATTGTATATCCAACAATTGATCCGGCTACTCATAATTTTCAGGTAAAACTTAAAATACCAAACCAGAAAGAATTACTACGTCCCGGAATGTTTGTACGCACAACCATCGAACTCGGAGAAGTTGAAGCCTTCCTGGTGCCTTATCAGGCAGTTCTTCGATTAACCGGATCCAATGAGCGTTATGTTTTCATCAACGAGAATGGAGTTGCGAGAAGAATCAGTGTTACACTGGGTCAGCGTTTCGATGAAATGATTGAAATCATGACAAACGGTATCAAAGAGGGAGATGAATTGGTTACTGTCGGACAGGCAAAACTGGTTGATGGGGTGAAACTCAAAATTGTTGAATAAAATAAATTTGATTTTTAGACCCCCCGGCGTATTATATTAATAAAAGCATCAAAATGAGTATTTATAAATCAGCTATAAACAAGCCGGTTACAACTAGTTTAATATTTGTAGCCTTACTGATAATAGGATTGTATTCCTATACAAGATTACCTATTGATCAGTTTCCGGAGATTGAACCACCATACATCACAGTCATGACAACCTATGCAGGTGCCAGTGCAAGCGAAGTGGAAACAAATGTCACACGTCTGTTGGAAAACAGTTTAAATTCGGTAGATGGATTAAAAAAGATGACTTCCACTTCTAAAGATAACTTATCCATAGTTATGCTGGAATTAGAGTGGGGAACCAACCTGGATGAAGTCATCAACGACGTACGTTCATTTATTGACATTGCCAAGGACAATTTACCCAGTGGCAGTTCCAATCCATTTATTTTCAAGTTCAGTTCGAGTTCGATGCCCATTATTCAGTTTGCTGTAACAGCAAAAGAAAGTTATGCAGGTCTTGACAAATTATTAAACGACGTTGTGGTACCTCAACTGAACCGGGTAGATGGCATCGGAAATATTTCATTATCGGGTTCACCTGAACGATATGTATATATTGACCTTGACCAGGAAAAATTAGATGCTTATAATATCCCCTTGGAAATGGTTGGCACATCCATCAGCAACAACAACCTGAATCTTTCATCCGGAACCATCAAGATGGAAAAAGAGCAGTATCAGTTGCAGGTACGTTCAGAATACATCGAAAGCAAAGAAATCAACAACATTGTTGTCACCACCACACCTACCGGGCAACAAGTGTTTGTACGGGACATTGCCACCGTTCGGGATACCATCAAAGACTTATCGTTGGATGAAAAAATCAATGGTAAAGACGGGGTCCGGATTATCATCACAAAACAATCAGGGGCAAACACAGTACAAGTATGTCAGGATGTCAATAAAGAGATGGAAAAAGTAATCAAGCTGCTTCCATCAGACATCGGAATTGAAGTCATTTATGATTCATCACAAGATATACAAAACTCAATCAACAGCCTAGAAGAATCAATTTTGTATGCCTTGATTTTCGTTGTGCTGGTGGTGTTGTTTTTCCTCGGCAAATGGAGAGCCACATTAATCATTGCCCTTACCATTCCAATCGCATTGATTGTTTCCTTTATTTACCTTGCCTTTACAGGGAGTTCTCTGAATATGATTTCACTCAGTTCATTGACTGTGGCGATTGGTATGGTTGTAGATGATGCCATTGTTGTACTGGAAAATATTACCCGGCACATTGAACGGGGTTCCAGTCCACGTGAAGCAGCAAAATACGCAACCAATGAAGTTTGGGTTTCCGTTATTGCTACAACATTGGTGATTGTGGTTGTTTTCGTACCACTGACTATGTTAACCGGTATGGCCGGCATCATGTTCAAAGAATTAGGATGGATCGTGACAATCGTAGTAGTCACTTCAACTTTAGTTGCAATATCTCTGACTCCTATGTTAGCATCTAAACTTCTGAAACCAAAAAAGATTAAAGTAGATGAAAGCGGTCATATAGTTGAAATACAATCCAAGATAAACTGGTATGAAAAATATGCTGTCGGATTTATGAATAAAGTCGATGACTGGTATGCTAATGCCTTGCGCTATTGTTTAAGACACAAAACAGCCACCATTATTATACTCGTATTGGTGTTTATCGGCTCCTTAATACCGGTGGGATTAGGGGTGATTGGAACCGACTTTATGCACCAAACCGACAATGGTCGGATCAATGTTACCGTTGAGCTACATCGTGGTACCCGGATTGAAGAAACCCTGAAAACAGCCAGAATGCTGGAAGAACGTTTCATGGTTGTTGCTCCCGAAATCAGGTTGATATCAACTTCTGCCGGATCAAATGAAGAAGCAGGAATCTCAGCTTTGTTTTCATCAACCACCAACAATACCATTACCATGAATGTTATTTGCAATAAAAAAAATGAGCGGGATCGTTCAATCTTTGACATTGCAGAATCATTAAGGACTGAAATGGCCAAATATCCTGAAATAATCGACTTTCAGGCTCAGCAAGCCGGTATGGGCATGGGAGGTAATGCTACTGTTGATATTGAAATTTATGGCTATGATTTTAATACGACATCAGTAATGGCAGAAAATGTACGACGTACTATTACTGATAATATTAAGGGAGCACGAGATATTGTCATCAGTCGTGAAGAAGAACGTGCTGAGTTAAAAGTGGTTGTTGATAAGGAAAAGCTGGCGCGTCACGGTTTAAACTCTGCAGCCGTTTCTACATATGTGCGAAACAGGGTTTCTGGTATGATGGCCGGATTTTTGAAAGAAGAAGGCGACGAATACAATATCATAGTCAGGATGAAAGAAGAAAACCGAAATTCTCTTTCTGCAATTGAAAATTTAACTATTCCTACTCCAAGCAATGGAAAAATAAAATTAAATGAAATTGCCTCCGTTCAGGAATACTGGTCACTTCCAACTATTGAAAGAAAAAGCCGTCAGCGAATCGTTACAGTTAAAGTTACACCTTACATGATTTCGTTAGGTGAATTAGCAACGGAAATTGAAAATGTGATGGGAAAAATGGAAATGCCCCAGGGCGTCAATTACCGCCTTGCAGGAAATTATGAAGACCAACAGGAAACATTTGCAGACATGGGATTATTAATGCTGATGATCATATTGTTGGTTTATATTGTCATGGCTTCACAGTTTGAATCCTTTAAAAAACCATTTATCATCATGATGTCGGTTCCGTTTGCATTTACTGGCGTAATACTTGCACTATTGATAACCGGGACGACCCTGGATATGATCGGTGCGTTGGGCGCCATCATGTTGGTTGGCATTGTAGTTAAAAATGGTATTGTGCTGGTAGATTATACAAACCTGATGCGAGATCGCGGATATGAGCTCTATGAAGCCATCGCCCTGGCAGGATCATCCCGTTTGCGCCCGGTATTGATGACAGCCTTTACAACCATACTCGGAATGGTACCAATGGCACTCAGTCAGGGCGAAGGTTCTGAAATGTGGAGACCTATGGGCATAGTAGTTATCGGGGGATTGTTGGTTTCTACTGTACTCACACTTATTATTGTACCGGTGCTATACGGCATCATGTCGCGACACGGGGAACGTGACAAAGAAGAAAAGAACCGAAAAGAATTCATCTTTTTACAATTATCAGAAGAAGATTAATATTAATAATTGACATGTTGTGCTTGTGTGTTTTTGAGCACAGCATGTCTTTTAAAAAATAAAAATAATATGAAAGCTGTATTTATAGTTTTTAATCAGGCAAATACAGAACGTGTAGAATACATGC
>Ga0265294_10009241_pt1 | contig 11399 bp, 6 predicted proteins | sample MunlanPumphouse3_FD_192504 | JGI IMG/M metagenome (GOLD analysis project Ga0265294, IMG submission 192504) | Groundwater microbial communities from a municipal landfill in Southern Ontario, Canada - Pumphouse #3 | ecosystem: Environmental > Aquatic > Deep subsurface > Groundwater | place...
ATCATTTTTAACTGCGTCAGAAACCGCCATCTGCTGAATATAATCTTTGTAAGGATAACTAACCTCAGAATAAAGCACAGGCTCAAAGAAATTAATTCCTGTTTCTCCGTCTAAACCAAAGCCGTTACGGTGAACATCGTTTGTTTCTGTCATTATTGAGTAAGCAAGGTTATTTAAGGAATCTAAAGCACCCTGAATAGATTTATCACGAACTTCCATCAGCGCCTTAAGTTTTCCGCTATTTACTATGGGGCGCATATCTAAATCTGCAACGCCGGTGCCGCGTAAAAATATGCTTACTCCGGGCAATGCTTCAGAAACCGTATTGCTCTGAGTTACAAATTCCCGGTCGCCATAATTAAAAATTGCATTCTTTGCTTCTTTAGAAGTTTGAAGATTTAAGACACTTATTAAATTACTGCTTTTGTCTGCACTGCAAATAACGCTGTCTTCGCCGGTCTTATTTGACTTTAATATTAATTGGCCGGACTCATTTATAGATGCATTAATTTCAATATTAGCCTCGTTAATCATCGAAGCAAGACCGCTTAATGAAGTTTTGTCCGCATCAACGGTAAACTCTCGCCCGTTAAGCACAAAACTTCCGCTAGAAACGCCAAAATCACTTAAAGGCCCTGTTAAAGGATGATAAGTCAGAAAAGAATATTGTTCGTGGGCTTGAGCTAATTGAGTTACCGTTACCGTACCGTTATATTGTGAGTCTGAATAGGTCAAAACAGCCTCAGCCACACTTGGATCATTTGAATATTGCGGATAATCCGGATTAAAACTTACCGTGCTCAAGCTTTCTTTACCCTGGTCTGTTACATAGAGTTTATTGTAAGAAGTATGTTGCACAAGCTGATGTGAACCGCAATTTATTGTTAGGTTACCATCACCGGTATAATAGGTGTCTATATTTATATAACCGGCAAGCTTTTCAACCAAAACCTGCCTTTTATCTCTTAATTCATTCGCTATAGCACCTGAAACCTCTGAGCGTGCGATTTGATTATTTAAATCTGCAATATTCGCAGCCAAAGAATTAACTTCCCCTACAGCTGTGTTTAACTGACTTTCTAAGCTACCGTTAGTTTTTTTATCCGAAGTGCCTTGCAGTTGTCTGAGCTGACCGCTTACTTCTTGAAAAAGCCCTATAAGCGTTTCGGTTTCTTGAACCAAGTTTTTTCTCAAAGATGTATTTGAAGGATCGTTAGAAAGGTTTTCCCATGCGCTCCAATAGGCATCCATTTGTCCATTGATGTTTGTGGTTCCAACCTGATTCAAAATAGTTTCCACTTCAGAAAGCAAATCACTTGCTGCCTGCCTGTAATCATGATTAGAAGTTTCGTTTACTATTTTAGAATTGGTGAATTCATCTCGCAAGGCTTCGATTTTATCGACCAGCACGCCATTTCCGACTTTGTTACCGGAAGTATTGGTATGCATATTATTCAGCATGTAAGCTTCTGCTGAGCTTAATACAGCCCTTTGTCTTGTATAGCCTTCTGTATTAACATTCGCGATGTTGTTCGCAGTAACTTCCATCGCTTTTTTGGCAGCAAAAATACCGCTTCGCGCGACATTAAAGCCCGAAAAAGAGCTGGTCATAGCCGGCCTCCTTGTAACGAGACGGTTGGATTTGAGTTTGTTTATTTTATTTCCGTCTCAAGAGGAATATCTATTTTCCCCTATATTCACTATCGGCGAGCTGAATTGTTGACCTTAGTACTTTTAATAAAAAAACCAAAAAAAATATAAAAAAAGTGCCGAAGGCTTTTTTAATAAACCTCCGGCACTTTAATAAAACTTATTTAATTATCGGAAACTCCATTGTAACCATTGTACTCTTACCGGGAACACTTTTGATTGAAATCTCTCCCCCAAGTTCTTTTAAAAGCTTTTTTACAACCGAAAGACCGAGTCCCAAAGTCTTTTTACCGTTAAAAGGTTCAAATAATTTCGTTTGCACATTTGCAGGAATACCTGAACCGCTGTCAAATATTATCAATTCAACTATTTTGTCGGATTTTGGCTTAATTCTCGTTACGACTTTGACTTCGCCGCCTTTTTCGCCCAGACCTATTAACGCATTAATAAAAACGTTAGAAGCAATGGTAGAAAAGGCTGTGTTGTCTATTTTAACAAGAGGCAGATCTACAGAAAGGTTTTTCGAAAGCTTAAGGTTTTTACCGATGTCTTTTATACCGGAAACTAATCTTGCAGTAACAACATGGTCTTTAAGGGCGGCAAAAATTTCTTTTTCCACTAATTGATTAAGTTGTGCTTTTGCAAATTTCGGTGAAAACTCAGAGAAGTGGCTCACAAGGTTTTTAATATTGTGTTCCATCTTTTGCCCCTGCGCCTTAATTGCAGGAAGCATTTTTGAAGCGTCCTCCGATTTTGATGCGTATGCTTTTATTGTCTGAAGAGGCACAACTATGTTAGCTTTCAAAATTTCGGAATTCAAAACATTCGAAGCACTTCCGGAAACGGCAGAAGAGGTTTTTGCCATTTTGTTAAGCAAGCAGTTAAACTCGTGAAGCTCCGCTGTTAAGTCTTTTAAGCCTACAGAAGAGCCTATGGTAACAACTTCTCTTTGCCTTGCCGCTTCTTCTATTGCTTTTTGCTTTGCTTCTTCTTGTTTTAATCTTTCAACTTCTGCATCTGAAGACTCTTCAGCCATTTTTGGCTTCTTTTCTTCCTCTTCTTCCTCGTGTCCGCCTGAGTCGACAGTTGTTCCTACGACCTCTGAGACAGTTGTTCTGCCTGTAATTAGTTTATACAATGCAGACTCTCTTAAGCTCAACATACCGTCTTGTATGGCATGTCGTCTCATTTCTTCTGTTGTTGCACGCCTTTCGACCAATTCTCTGAAACCGGGTGTCATTTCAAGGACTTCGTATATTCCCTGTCTGCCTTTTAAGCCGCTATTGTCACAATCGGGACAGCCGCCGCCCTTTTTAAAAACCAATGTATCCATTGAAAATTGATCATCAAGATGCAATCTTTTTAAGGTTTTTTCATTTATATCGAGAGACTGCAAAAGATCTTTGTCGGGTTTATATTCTTCTGCGCAAGTTTTGCATATTTTTTTAACAAGTCTTTGTGCCTGCACAACTCTCAATGAGGTCGATAGACTGAACGGCTCTATACCCATGTTTAGCAAACGGGCGACCGTTGCCGGCGCATCGTTTGTATGCAAAGTCGAGATAACAAGGTGTCCCGTCATAGCCGCTTTAATGGCTATACTGGCTGTTTCAAAATCACGAATTTCACCTAACATTATAACATCGGGGTCTTGTCTCAAAAATGATCTCAATGCCGCCGAGAAATCTAAACCGATATCTGCATGACACTGTACCTGATTTATACCCATCAAATTGTATTCGACCGGGTCTTCCGCTGTCATAATATTTACAGCCGGATTATTCAACAAAAACAATGATGAATAAAGAGTCGTTGTTTTACCGGAACCGGTAGGACCGGTAACCAGAACTATTCCGTTTGCCGATTCAACGCCGCCCATAAATTTTTCAAGCACAAAAGGCTCAAAACCAAGGTCTTTTAAGTCAACCTTTAAGTTACCTTGGTCGCAAATTCTCATAACAATTTTTTCACCCCAAACACAGGGTATACAAGAAACACGCAAGTCAATTTTTCTGTTTTGCATGTTCATTTTTATTCTGCCGTCTTGGGGTCTTCTTGTTTCAGCTATATCTAGGTTCGCCATAACCTTTATTCTGCTGACCAAGGCAGCATGAGCCGCTTTGGCAGGTGTCATAAAAAGCTTCATCGTTCCGTCTTGTCTAAATCTTATTCTGAACTCACTTTCGTAGACTTCGACGTGAATATCCGAAACATTCAAAACGACTGCTTGAGTCAGTATAAGATTGACTAACTTAATAATAGGCGCGTCGTTTTCACCCATTTCCATGCCGTCAAGCACATCTTCTTGCTTGTCTTCACCACCTATAGAGTCAGACAAAGAATCTATGCTGTCTCCGTAAAGATTATCAAGTGAAGCCATAATTGAAAGTTCAGAGCTGACTACCGGCGAAATACGCATCCCCGTCATCATTTCGATGTGGTCTATCGTAATAATATCTGTAGGGTCATGCATCGCCACAACCAGCTTGTTGTTTTCGCGTTTAACCGGGAAAAGCAAATGTTCATAACATAGCTTTTGGGGCAACAAGGTTGCCAAAACCGGGTCTACTAAACTTTCATCCAGATCTATATAAGGAATATTGAACTGTTTCGACAAGGCCACCGAAAGCTGTTTATTGGTAATTATTCCTTGTTTTACAAGGTACGCACCCAAACGAAGTTTTTGATCACGAGCACCTTTAAAAGCCTCGTCAAGTTGTTCGGGCTTACAATATTTTAAATCAACAAGTATGTCTCCGAGGCGTTTACGTTGCTGAGGGCCTTTTTTAACCTGTTTAACCCCGGTCATTTGGGCTATTTTTTCTTCGAGTGCATCAGCCAAAACTTTTGCCGGTTTTATTGCCATGGTAAGCTTTATTCCGTCAAACACTGCCGGATCACCGGGTTGAATTGTACCCACAACCAATTCAGGCCCATTTATTTTAATTGGAATAATTTGCTTCTCAACAATAATTTTACTGTCAATAAGCTTAAAAGCATCTTGAGAAATCTCAATTTGGTCAACTTTAATAAAGGGAACATTAAGAATATCAGCTTCGGCTGATGCAAGCACTTCTGTAGTGACTTCTTTCAATTCCGCAACTTTTTCAATAAAAGCAAGGGGGCTTGTACAAGTGTTTTCAAAGCCTTCCCAGACTTTTGCATCAACACACCCGCCCACAACCAAAATTTTATGCAACTTTTCGAGAGATTCATTGTCAATCGGAAAAGCCGGGAAAAATTTTTTAAAAACTTTTTTATCCATCTATTATTTTACTCGTTTAATAAGCGTTCTGCAATTCTCGCGAAAGAAGGCCTCAGATTTAGCGATAAAGCCTCGCTGAAATGTTCTTTTGCTTTTTTTGCCGATTTTGAACGAATCAAAAGACCCATCTGAAAATGTGCATCGGCATATTTTGGATTTAACTCCAGAGCTTTTACTAAGTTTTTTTTCGCTAATGCAGTTTTCTTCAATTGAATCAGGGCAAGTGCTTTCCAATAATAAGCATCCGGGTAAGAATCATTTATTTCGGTCGCTTCTTCAAAATGTCTTAAGGCTTCTTCCCATAGGCAATCTTCAAAATATTTAATGCCTAAATTTATTCTGCTCGAGGCAATATCAAGTTCTAATACAGCAATTTTCTTAATTTCGACCAATGCTTCTTCTATAAAACCTTGATTAAATAATCGCTTATAATTCAAAAATTCAGGCGCGTTGTCTTTTCCGCTGTGTATTACCAAATTTTCATAGCACTCACAGGCGTTATCTTTATCGTCAACAATCTCATAAATAATAGCCAGATAAAACCAAGCATTAGAGAGACCGGAATTTTTCTTCAAAAGACCCCTCAAAACATTTTTAGACTCCGCATGGTAACCCCTGAAAAACAAAGTTTTAGCCAAGCTTAATCCTATATCGAGATATGTTGGGTGCAAAGAATATTCTTCGCGAAGTCTTTCTATTTCTTCGTCTAATGCAACCATTCTTGTTTGCAGGTTTTTTAAATTCTTAGCGAGAATATAGCGCCCGGGCTCAAGTTTTAAAGCTTTTCTAAAAAGTCTCTCGGCATCGTCTAAATTATGCGTCTGCATGCGAAGAGAGCCCAAATTATTAAAAAGACGGGCATTATCGGGTGAAAGGCGCATAGCTGCACGTAAAACGTCTTCCGCTTCGTGGTACATACCGAGCAACAGATAAATATTTCCTAAGTTATTCAAAATATCCGGATCATTCGGAAAAAGGTGTGAAGCTCGCAATAAAGTTTTTTCAGCCTCTTTAAGGTGCCCTAAACGTCTTTGTGTATTACCCATCAAAAGCAACAAAGATCTTGATTCGGGAACTATCGCCTCTGCTTGTTTAAGCTTTTCAAGAGCCTGAGAATACTTTCCTTTGGTTAAAAAAGATTTAACTACAGGAGCCAGATTTGAAGAGTTCTCTACTGACAATTCTTCAGAGAGACTCACAACTTCGTCATCGAAGTTCTCTTCTATAAAATTAGAAAGCTGACCATTAATTTCTTCGTTTTTCTTTTTGGTGGCTTCGATTGTATGGTCAATGTTTGGATAATCAGGGCAAAGTTTTTTTAATTGATTAAACTCAGCCAACGCCGATGAATAAAAGCCTGCCCGAAAATAATTTATCCCTCTGTCAAATAAATCCTCAAAAGCTTTTGTTTGTATAATCATTAAGTGTTGCCTTGCCGATATAATTAGTGTTACAATATCTATACACCAACGGCATAATCACTGTCAATGGAAAAAAAGCACCCTAACAGGAGGGTTTCCCATGGATTCCACACTAGGAATCAAGATGAAATTTTGTGAATCTCTTGATCGTTTTGTTGCAATAAGATCATACACTCCCGAACAAAAGCAACAACTCTTCAAGAATATTAAAATCACCGATAAAAAGTCATACAAAAAGCTTATCATCAAATCGGCCGTAGTTAATTATTCTGAAGAAATTGCACCTTTAGTTTTCGGGAACAACGAATACCCGCTCCTTGGCGAAATCATCGAACAGGAGCTTTACAACCTATGCGTGAAGGTTAACCCGTCTCTTGATATTAAAGAAGTTACAATTCAAGTAGATGAAGCAACCGCAACCGGGAACGCAGTTCCTACCTCTGAATCTGATGAAGCCAAAGCAGCTCAGCAAAAATACATGGAAATAGAGAATCACTTGCGCAAAAGAATAATTGGGCAAGATGAGCCTGTTACCGCTGTAGCTCAAGCAATCAGAAAAGCCAGAGTCGGGCTGAAAAATCCGCGCAGACCGGTCGGAAGCTTTATTTTCGTAGGTCAAACAGGTGTAGGCAAAACAGAGTTGGCAAAAGCTCTTTGTGAATTTATGACCGGAAGCGAAATTGACTTAGTCAGAATCGACTGCTCTGAATTTGCCATGAGCCACGAATACGCCAAACTGATCGGAGCCCCTCCCGGCTACATCGGGCACAACGAAGGTGGTTATCTTACCGAATCTGTTAAGAACAAACCAAACGGAGTTGTTGTTTTCGACGAAATAGAAAAAGCGCACGAAAAAGTGCATAACCTACTTCTTCAGCTTCTTGACGAAGGAATTCTAACCGACAGCAAGGGCGAAACAGTAAGCTTCAGAGAATGCGTAATCATTCTTACAACAAATATCGGTGTTGCGGATATAACAACCGAAGAAACCAAACCCGGTTTCAGAATCGAAGATTCTTCGACCAAAACAACCGAAAAGCTCGACGACCTTTCTCATGAGAAAAAAGTTAAAATCACCAGAAAAAGCCTCGAAAAGAAGTTCCCGCCCGAATTTCTAAACAGAATTGACGATGTAATTGTTTTCAGAGCATTAGACAAAAACGATAACCTCCAAATTCTGAATATTCTTGTTGAAGAAGTTGCCGAAAGAGTTTCAGCGCTCAACATGAGAATTACTTTTACCGATGAACTTAAAACTTTCTTGGTAGACAAAGGAACTGACCTTAAGTATGGTGCTCGACCGTTGCGCAGAACCATTCAAAGATATATCGAAAACCCTCTTGCGGAACAAATACTCAAAGGCTCTTTCGAAAAAGGCGACGACATATCTGCCGAACTTGGAAAAGACGACGACAAAGAATTCTGTGCCAACTTTAAAGTAGTGGGAAAAATAGAAATAAACGAAGAAGAAAACAAAGCAGAACAAAAAAACAACGCGGTTGTTGCTGTTAAAGAAAAAAAATCTTCTGAAGATCCGACCACCGAACGAGAGTAAAACTCTCTTAAAAAAGACAAAAAGCCTTCGAAATTACATTCGAAGGCTTTTTCTTATTCAATCCATTTTCTTTTTCAAAACCTTTAATAAATCATCATTTCCTTTTTCAATATAAACAGATTCACCTTCTTCGGTTTCAAAAAATCTACACCCCGACATTTCATGACATGCAAAAGCCATTTTTCTTAGTTTGTCAAAAGCGGGATTCCAACGACTTATTCTTATAATTTCGCTATTTTTTAAAAGAATATGCGCAGCGTATTTATATTTTTGCTCGGCACCGAATTCTGCTAAGTCATCTTTTGTTAGATGATCTGAAGAAACAAAAACGGCTGCAATATCATCAAAGCCTGCTATAATATCAGAATTTGAAATCATAAAAAAAGAAGCTTTTGAATAAACTTTTTGAGTTTCATTATCAAAAACCACGCCTCCTTTTGTGTATGCGCAAAGCAGGCATAGCCAAATCAGTTGAATCAAAATCACCAATGCGAGGAGACTTGTTAAAAAAGGCTGAAAGCCAAAGTAAGCACAAATAAAAAAATAGAAAACAAATGCAATGGTAAATGTTATTTTTTTTGTTCTGAAAACATCTTGATTTTTTTCAAACTCAAACTCTATTTGTGAATGCTTTTTTATAAACATAACTATGTTCTTAAAAATCCGGTTTCAATTTGCCGAACAGAAAGTCTTACAACAATAGGTCTTCCGTGTGGACAAGTAAATGGGTTTTCGGTTTTTAAAAGCTGAGCAAGCAAACTGTTCCACTCTGATGAAGATAAAGGGTCTCCGGCTTTTACTGCTGCTTTACAAGCCATAGATTTAAGAAGTTCAACTTTAATTTCATCAAGAGTTCGGCTTTCCCAACCGTTTAAAACTTGCGACAACATATCTTGAATGTTTTTCTGATCAGATTTTTTATCAGAAACAGGAATTGCTGTTATATAAAATTGCCCATCTTCTTCCTGATAAATTGAAAAACCCAAACTTTTCATGTCATCTAAGTGATCTCTTATTATAAGACGCTCAGATGGCAATAACTTTAAAGGAACCGGAAACAGCAAAGTTTGTGTTGTTATCGGCGTATCTTTATATGTTTGCAGGTATTGGTCGAATAAAACTCGTTCGTGCGCAACGTGCTGATCAATGATGAACAATCCTTCATCATCTTCACCCAGTAAATATGTATTTTTAAGCTGTGCCAAGATTTTCGGCTTACTCAGCTGCATAACAGGCGAAAGAGGGTTTTTTGCGTTGTTTTTAACAGTTTCGGGGGCAATATCACTGACCAGTTTTTCTTCGCCAACAACATATGCTCGATCTGCATCGAAATTATTGGATGGAATAGTTCCGGTTAAAGATGGTATATTGACTAACTTTGGGGTCATTGCAGAAAAAATACCGGAAGATTGAATTTGTGAAAAATCGCCTTGCGACTCTTTTTTTTCTATTGTGGGTTCTATATCTGCTATCATCTTTAAACCCGACAAACTTGTTTTCACTGTCTCCCATATTAGCCCGAAAATCCAATGTTCATCCTTGAATCGTATTTCGGTTTTTTGAGGATGCACGTTCACATCTATCATATCGGGAGGAATTCTAAGGTCTAAAATTAAAACAGGGTATTTTCCTTTGGGAAAGAAAGCAGAACAAGCTTTATTTATAGCCTGAACAAGCAGTTTTGTTTTAACAACTCTTCTGTTTATAAGTGTTGTCATATATCTCGAAGACGGTCGCGCCTGATTAGGCGGCGATATATAACCACGCAAAGACATACCAGTTCCCGCAATTGAAGAAGGTTCTTTTAATGGAATCAGAACTTTTGTCACTTCGGGCCCATAAATGGCGAGCACCGAATCGCTTAAATTACCCGAACCGTTTGTGCTTGCTATTGCCACATTAGATTTTGTAAACTTAAATGCTATTTCAGGGTAACCCATCATGTAATGGCAAACTATATCTGATATTTGTGCCATTTCGCTTTGCACGCTTTTTAAAAATTTTCGCCTCGCCGGCGTGTTATAAAAGAGGTTTTTTATTTGAATACGAGTTCCGCCCGGGAAAGCGTCTGACTCTACACTACTCATAACACCGCCATCTATATTAACTCTTGTTCCGGTTTCTTCAGAGTTATGCTTAGTAAAGAGTGAAACTCTTGAAACGGCCGCAATTGTTGGCAAAGCCTCGCCTCTGAACCCCAGTGTTATAATGCTTTCGAGCTGTTCGTCGCTATAAATTTTGCTTGTGGCATGTGGCGTAAAGGCAAGCACCGCATCTGCTCTTGTCATTCCTTCACCGTTGTCGGTAACTTCTATCAGTTTTTGCCCACCGTCTTTAATTTCGACTTCGATTCTGCTTGCCTTTGCATCAATTGAGTTTTCTATAAGTTCTTTAACAACTGACGATGGCCTTTCTACAACTTCACCCGCGGCAATTCTGCAAATAACATCATCGTCCAATACTCTAATTTTAGTATTCTGCATAATTTTCAACCTTCGCCCATTTCCCAGTTAGCAACGGCATTAACCTCAAGCGGGTTTCCGCTAACTGTATTTGCCGAAAAATAGCCGTGCGCCGCAATCATTGCCGCATTATCCGTGCAAAGATGTATTGTAGGAAGCAACAAATCAACCCTATGCTTATCCGCAAGTTTTTTAATTCGTTCGCGCAAAACCTTGTTAGCAGCAACCCCCCCTGCCATAGCAATAGTTTTTGCAGGTCTGTCTTTTAGAGCCATTTCAATTTTTTCGGCAAATATTTCTGCCACAACATATTGCAAAGCGGCGCATAAATCAGCACAATTCAAGTTTTTGCCCTCTTGTTGGGTTATTCTTATTACAGCTGTTTTTAAACCTGAAAAGCTAAAAACATAACCTTTTTTTCGCATGGGCATAGGCAGAGTATACCTATGCGGGTCTCCGTTTTCGCCCTCTTTTTGAATAACCGGGCCGCCGGGATAACCTAATCCCAGATGCCTTGCAATTTTATCGAAGAGTTCTCCGGGTGCGTCATCTAATGTTCTGGCCAAACATTCAAATTTTCGGGGCCCTGTGGCATAAACTAAATTTGAGTGCCCGCCCGAAACTATTAAACCTATAAATGGATATTCAGGTTTTTTTGATGCTGCCAAAAATGACGCTGTTAAATGTGCCTCTATATGATTAACGGGAATCAGCGGTTTTTTTAAATACCAAGCTAAAGCTTTTGCTGTTGTAAGACCTATAAGCAATGGTCCTAACAGCCCGGGGCCTGATGTAACAGCAATTTGATCTATGTCGTTTAATGTGATGCTTGCCGCATTTAAAGCTTCATTCAACAGAGGCAAAATAGCTTCAAGATGCTTTCTTGAGGCAACTTCAGGAACAACACCGCCAAATCGCTTATGAATTTCTATTTGCGATGAAACCATACTCGTAAGAATTGTGATGCCATCTTTAATAATAGCAATCGAAGTATCGTCACAAGAGGATTCAATACCTAAAGTAATCATTGTCGGTCCTTGTTATTT
>Ga0265294_10009243_pt1 | contig 11397 bp, 11 predicted proteins | sample MunlanPumphouse3_FD_192504 | JGI IMG/M metagenome (GOLD analysis project Ga0265294, IMG submission 192504) | Groundwater microbial communities from a municipal landfill in Southern Ontario, Canada - Pumphouse #3 | ecosystem: Environmental > Aquatic > Deep subsurface > Groundwater | place...
ATTCGGGAACAAAGGGGTCGTGGTATTTCAGGAAATGAATCGCCTACCCACGCTGGATATTCCGTGGATTGAACGCATCCCGATTATCGGCGATATTTTTTCAGGACATACCGGATTCGTCTATCTGGCATGGGTTTTGTTAGCGATATGTGCGTTCGTGTTGTACCGTACGCCATTTGGCATGCGCCTCAGAGCTGCCGGGTTGCACGAACGAGCTTTGATTTCGCTCGGAATGAAGCCGGACCGGTACCGTTTTACGGCTTTTCTCATCAGCGGTCTTACTTGTGCCTTGGGAGGAGCTTTGCTCACCCTGAATCTTGGAGCATTTGTTCCGAATATCACATCGGGCAAGGGTTGGATTGCATTAGTCGTAATATTTTTGGGGCAAAAGCGGCCGCTAGGATTATTACTTGCTGCTTTTACCTTCGGATTTGCCGATTCGTTTTCGAATTACGCACAGGGTGTGTGGAATATTCCCGCTGATTTCATTTTAGCGATTCCGTATGTGTTTACACTGCTGGCGATGGTCGGTTTTTCAATCTATCACAGCCATAAGCATGATGCACGATAAACAATGTTTGCATGTTATAGAGGATCGTGTATGAAACGACCGCTGATTATGATGATAATCATATGTATGGTTTTCGGTTCATTATACGCAACGCAGGATTCGGTGGTTTTGGGTATTTCTGAATTTCAAGAATCAGAACTCGCCTACTATCCGCCAGTACGTAAGCCGTTTTACTATGTTCCTCCTCGCTATGTGTTCAGGGGAGTCAGTTATAACATGGAAACCGAATGGGGGATGCCAAGCCAGGTGTTCGAATTTTTTGCCATGCTGAAGGAACAGCATGTTCTAATTGATGAAAAAACGCAAAATTTGATTGATTCGCTCGTCAACCGTCTGATCAGACAAAACAAACTGATGACCGTCGGCGGTATCATGATGATTACAGGAACCGTGATGACATGGCTTCCTCTTAATCTAAACTCAATCGAGGATACTCCCGATTGGGCAATCGGTACGTCGATTGGAGGCATGACGATTAATCTTGCCGGTTTGGGCGTGTGGGTCTCTCAACTTTTTGTTCATAACAACCACTATTTAAAAGAGATAGCACAAGCATTTAATGCATCTAGATAGGCAAGGGTATGAATGGATGAAAACGGTATTCGATTGCCTGCTGTAGTCCATCACCTGAACAGAGCACTAGTGCCCAAGTGAATTTTAACTATAGGGCATAGATAATTTGCACTAGTCTACAAATCTCCTAAACTAACGCTTTTTATAGTTTGAATATACCATTTCCCGTATGTAATTCTCTGTCTACAATCTGCATATCAGAGGACACAAAGACCATGGAGAAGATTATGAGGAAAATGAGGATATTCGGAGACTCGATCATGAAGCGCATCGTCTATAGCGAAGCTGAAAATCGTTATAAAACCTTGCCCTTCGAGAGCGTTCTTCAAGTATGCCAGCGTCTCGGGATGGAAGTCCGTGACAACACCATGTTCGGATGTACCGTAGTCAAGGGAATGCAGCTGCTTAAAAGAGCAATCGATAAAGGCCTGTCGTGCGATTATACGATACTTGAATTCGGAGGAAACGATTGCGATTTCGAGTGGAAAGAAATAGCCGATCAACCTGAATCGGACCATGAAAGCAAAACTCCCTTGCCGGTATTCACCAATACCCTCCGTTCGATGATTGAATTACTGCATACACATCAAGTCGAACCGCTGTTGATGACGCTGCCGCCTATCGATTCAGAGCGTTATCTGGAGCATATCTGTCGGGACGGACTTAACAAGAAGGCAATTCTATCATGGTTAACCGACGTTCAAGTCATCGAACGCTATCAAGAACTCTACTCGCTCCAGATCGCTAAGATTGCGATGGAGACCAATACGCGTTTGATTGATATCAGAAGCGGTTTCCTTGCTCGTAAAGATTGTGCTTCTCTCATATGTAAGGACGGAATTCATCCCAATGAAAAGGGGCATGGACTTATCCTAGACATGTTAGTGGACTATCGAAAACATCAGGTTTCGGCCTAATTTATGACAACAGAAACCACATACAGAGCCATTCGTTACGACGGTACCATCATAAAACGCAAGCAGTATGCGGACGTACGGCTACTTGAGCAATCCTATTCTAGAAATTATTAAAAGCATCACTTGTAAAAAAAAGTCTTCTTCAGACATGACTAGCCATCGTTCATCAATGCTATGTGATAGCAAGTTTTTCTAATTGTTGGATAAATATATCTTTACTCCAGAGTTCTATAGAAAACTGCTCATTTATCGGGATGAAGCGCCTGATATCTCTTTTTGCCTCATTCCAATCAATGCTTGTAATTTTTTTATAAAGTTCATTATGAAGCCAAAAGTGGGTTATTGGTTCTTGTATATCCTTCCATGGTCCTGACTGTTTCAGCGCATGCTCAAGGTAGTGGAAATTTATTGAAGTCTTTCTTGCGGTATACCAGATGAAATCATACCAATCTCTACCTTTTACATAATCTCGACAGAGTAGTGCATGAAGTTTGCCTGCAAATAACGTGGGGAGATTCTGTACAGTGGCACCTGATATGTACGGAAAATCCAAGTATTTTACTTCATGAATTCCTTCGGATGGAGGATTAATATCAATTTCCAGCTTAATCCTAATCTTTCCCGGTAGTGAAGTTTTTCCTGCATATTGAAGTTGTAGAATCTTAGCTATAGCTTCGTCCTTTAGGAAAGCGGATCTAACTGTTGATTCGGTTGTATGTCTATCAGTAATCTCCATGTTATAGCCAAATGAATTTACATCATCTTTAACTTGTTCAAGATATGTTTGCCATGCGAAGCCCTTGTTGGATTTAAGGAGCGTGAAGTCCAAATCTTCACTGAATCGATTGAGACCGTAAAAGATACGAAGACAAGTACCGCCTTGGAATGCTGCCAACTTGAAAAAGTCTGTTCTCCCTAACGAACAGAGAATCACTTCTTGGGTAATTTCACGCAAAGCTTGCATCTCTTCTACTTCGTTTCGCACTTTGTATGATGTTAATCTCTCTTCAATGATTCGAATGCTCATGGAAATAACTCCTCTTTTAATCCTTGTAAAAACCTATTAACTCGACCATTGGAATAATTTCCTTCAAGTTCACAAAAATCGGTCTCGCGAATTTCATGGATATGTTCTTCATCAATACGCAACGATTCTAAAAGAGGTTCGCTTGTTGTCCATTCACAGTTATGTAAATAGACATAGTCTGCAAGAGCTTTCAGCGGTGTAGCCTGTAACCAGACGTTTTTCTCTGCATCCTGTAATCTTTCGACACCTGCGAAAAGCCTTTTTTGAGGGACTTTTTCGAAAGAGAAATAGCCAACCGGTGTTTCGAAATTTGTAGAGACGCGATGTGTTACAGCAGTGATTGTCATAACCGCTTCTGGAATCCATCCATGGTTACTTAGAGCTGATTCCAAACTAATGTAGGATAAAGTTTGGATCATTTGCGATACGGTATATGAGTTTAGAACTGCTTTTCGATAGATTGGCGATAGTGTGTAGAGCCCACGCTTGATACGAATGATGTCACCATGGGTAATTGCTCGCTTTACTAACGCATAGCGCTTATCAGGGGAGCCCGAGATAAGTGCAGAAATCTCCAAAGTGGTAAACACCGGCATCTTTACATTCTTCAGAATTTCTTTCACCAGAGTGTTCATTTCAACTCCAATATTAATAAAAAATATTATAGAAACTGTCATAATATGACAGTTTCATAATACATTATGAACTAAAGTTTCTCAAGAGCAAAGTTCACTCAGGTAAACGTTAGTATTCCACAATCATACGAGCTACTTTACAATACCATGGTATTAGAACGTAGTTTTATTGACAGGGTTATATACCATTACTGATTCAAGGAATATGTGGTAAAAGAAAAAGCCTTGCAAGTTATTTACAAGCAAGGCTTTGGTAAGTACCCCGAACGCGATTCGAACGCGTGACCCCTTCCTTAGGAGGGAAGTGCTCTATCCAGCTGAGCTATCGGAGCTTGGCCTTTGTGATAATATGGTATTGGCGATCGTTCGTCAACAATCAGGACGCTTATGATTCTTTTTAGTCATCGGTGAAATTCATGCTCAGCCATAAACTGCAGTGTCTGATGTAGAGAAGGGATTCCTCTTCTACCGCCTAATGACATGCAGTTTATTGCAGAAACGGCACTTGAAAATCGAATGGCTTCATAAAACGGGTACTGTAGGTCGCAAGCTCTGAGAAAGGCTCCGTGGAACACGTCGCCTGCTCCCGTAGTATCGATAGCTTCTACTCTATAAGCGGGGAAAGAGATTACTTTTCCGTCTACAACTGCGAGACAGCCTTCTTCTCCCGATGTCGATACGACTACTTCTGCCCCCCATTTTGCTATTTCGAGTAATGCTCGTTCTCTGTTATTATCTTCCATCAGACGACAGGGATAGACTTCGTTCATAATGAGGATGTCGGCTAATTTTGCCAGATCTATATTGAGTTTGTTGTCCTTTTGCATAGAACTGCCGTCTAACGAAACAGTTACTTTGCCTTGCTTAGCTATGTGGGCAGCCCGTATGGCATTCTCATACTTTGAGCCGTCAAGATGCAAGTATGTAGCTCCGCAAATGTACTCTACCTGATCCTGTGAGAATGCCAGAGCCGGAAGCCGATCGTGATAGTTAATAAGTGTTCTTGATGCGTTGTTGCGATTAACGCATACGATTGAAAAAGCATTTTGACCGTGGGCTCTGACAACATGGGAAGTATCTACATGTTCTTGCTGAAGCCCTTCAAATACGAAATCCCCGTTTGAGTCATCTCCCAAAACGCCAAGATACCCTGCATTACCTCCCAATCTGGCGAATGCGACGATTGCCTGAGAAGCTCCGCCTCCGCTTTGCCTATCCGTATCCTGAATCCTGTTTGAAGTATTTTCTTTCGGAAATCCGTCCAGCACGCATAGTGTATCGGAGCATACATGCCCAACTGCAACAGCGACAGGATGGTTAATCGGTTTCATATGTTCCTCGGTATGTCTTTGCTTCAAATAGTTATGACAATCAATTCTAATGGGGAAATGCCGATATGATAAGCTAATATCTGGTTCTGGCAGCAAAATTTTCTTGAAAACCATCTCTGTCTTTAGCTACCCTGATCGCTACTTCTAAGAATAATGCGTCTACAATGGCCAGTTGGGAGAGTCTGGAGTATGCATTTACATCATTGCAGAAGAATGGTCCTCCGAAACTCACTAAACTATGATCTGCAAGGCGGCCAAGCGTTGATTGGACTTTATCTGTTATTGCGATGATAATCGATTTTGCTGATTTTGCATGAAGCATGGCTTCGATTATTTCTTTGGTTTCGCCAGAGCATGATATGGCGACCACCAAGTCTCCTTCTGCAAACTGGGGCATGGTTCGATGCTGGCCGTGGATATCGGAATAGACATTCACTCGCAGACCGAGTTTTTGAAGCTGGTGTCGCGCATACTGCGCAATTGGAGCCGAACCTCCCACACCATACATATCGATATTCAATTTTTTTGCAAACAAATCGGCAACCTTCGTCAGGCTTTGCTGGTCGAGTGACAGGAAGGTTAGATCGATTGCATTTCGGGCACCTAAGTATACATTCTTCACAATCGTATCGTCAGAATCTCCCCATTGGGTTTTGTAAGATTTTCTTCTCATCGTTGCAGGAGATTCCGAAAAGAATTGGATCTTGAACTCCTTCAGTCCCGAATATCCCAAAGTATGGCAAAACCGTACGACGGTCGCTTCGCTGACATCGCTTTCTTCGGCAATTGAATGAATTGAATAGGTAAGGATATCCGAACCTTTTTCCAATACAAGGTTGGCAACCTTGCGTTCTTGAGAACTCATCTCCTTGTAAGCCTGATGTAAAAGAAACTCCCATCCAGCACGGTTTTCGTTCTCCATAACGGCCTCCAAGGAAAAGATAGCATGAAAATAATTTCATGTCAAAGAATAAATTTGTTGTTATGTCAATATTTAATTATTTATTAAAAAATATATAATTAAATATAATGAAATAAATTATTAAGATTTATTAATAATAAGTTATTCATCAAATAAAATTTCTTTCATTTTATGGTTGACAATTGCCAATAATCGGATAAAGTGAAAGTCGGAATTGACTACAGTTCCAACACAATTAATGGAGGTTTGAGAACCATGAAAATCAAACGTATCGTAGCCATACTGTTTATCTGTCTGCTGATGGCACCTGCTGTGCTCGTTGCCCAGGGCGGAAAGGAATCCGGTGCTGCTCCGGCACAAGCAGTTGCTGAAAAGGAGATGACCAAGGAAGAACTCATCGCTGCTGCTCAGAAAGAAGGGACGCTGACCGTCTATTCACCAAGCAGCCGCCATAGCAAAGTAGGCGATGAATTTGGTGCGAAGTACGGAATCAAAGTACAGGTCACCCAGCTGAAAGACGTAGAAATGATTGAAAAAGTTTCGAAAGAAGCTGCTGCAAACCTCGATGCTGCTGATGTCGTGTTCGTACAGGACGGCGGTAGGATCTATACCGAGTTGCTCGACACCGGGTATATCACCAGCTATACTCCCATGGATCTCCGTTCGACAATCGAACAGAAGTATCAGAACCCGCTGCAGGTTTGGGATTTGTGCACAAAAGTCTTCATCTACAACAGCGAACGATGGCAGCAACCGATTACTAACGTGTGGAGTTGACCGAACCGAAATGGAAGGGGCTTGTTCAGATGAAAGATCCGTTCGGTGAAGGCGTGAATATGAACTTCCTCACCATGATCACGAAGGACGAACATGCGAAAGCCCTTGCCGATGCTTATAAGAAGCTATACGGCAAAGACTTGGTTCTGACCACCAAAAATGCAGGTTACGAATGGATAAAGATGTTCTTCCAGAACGGTTTGTTGCTTGGAAAGAGCGATACCACCATCGCTGAGCAAATCGGCGCCAAAGGACAGGCGAACCAGTGGATGGCATTGTTCACGATGAACAAGTTGCGCACTGCCAAGGACAAGAACCTTGCACTCGCCCCGAGTTATAATGTCGAGCCGTTCAGCGGATTCTACTATCCCATCTATGCGTCCATCCCATCCAACAGCAGAAGTGTGAACGCTGCAAAGCTCTTTATCGATTATGCTCTCAGTGAGGAAGGCTATGCTGCGTTTAACCAGTTGGGTGATTATTCTCCGAATCCGGCTCTGAAGAACACCGAAGATCCCGTTTCGATTCAAGAATGGGATAAGATGCTTATTTATGAAGATCCCGAATGGTGTGCTGAAGCGAGAGCCGATGTCGAAGAGTTCCTCAGTGCGATCATGTAACGCAAATCGTCAAGATTAATTATGCGGGGGCTTCTTGCACGAAGAAGCCCCTCCTTGTAAGGTAATTGCCGATGACTGTTCAATACCGTCTTAAGTCTTTTTTTCGAAAACCACACAATATTATCTTATTCGTCCTAGTACTGATACTCAGCTATCTTACCTTGGTCCCGCTGCTTACGATGATTATCGATACGGTGACGGTTCATACCGCAGAGGCAAGAAGATTGAAGCTGCCGGTTGGAACGGTTACGCTTTCGCACTGGGCGAAAGTGCTGTTCGATCCCGCTAGCGTGTCGATATTCTATAAGCCGCTGTTGAATTCACTTATTACCAGCTTGGGAGCGTGTGCTATTGCGTTGGGCTTCGGAGGGACCTTCGCATGGCTGGTGACCAGAACGAATATGAAGTACAAGAGTCTGCTCTCTTCGCTTTGCATTTTCCCCTACATCATGCCTTCGTGGACGCTTGCCCTGGCCTGGTACAACATATTTAAAAATAGCGTCGTAGGGGGGACTCCGGGGATATTTACCGCACTAACGGGAATACAAGCCCCGAATTGGTTTGCATACGGACCTTTCCCGATCGCACTGGTAACCGGTCTGCATTATGCTCCGTTTGCCTATATCATGATCGGAGGAATTTTGAGGAATATGGATGCGAATCTGGAAGAAGCGGCGATGATGCTCAATACTCCCAGATCGCGTATCATTACGAAAATCACGATTCCTATTGTAATACCGGCTGTTCTATCGACATTCCTGCTGGTTTTTTCATCTGCGATGTCGTCGTTCGCAGTTCCCACGTTCCTTGGTCTGCCCGTACGCTATCAGGTGCTGACTACCCAGCTATACCGTACGATGAACGGCTTGAATCCCGGGCAAGGCTACAGTATAGCAATGATCATGATCTTGCTCGGAGTCTCGATATTGGCGATGAATCAAAAGATCATCGGCCTGCGCAAGAATTATACTACCGTTACGGGCAAAAGCTCGAATATCGCATTGGTTAATCTGAAGAAAGCACGGACGCCCGTCTCAATCATCGTTGCGGTATTTCTCTTTTCGGTTTCCTTACTGCCGCTCATCAGTTTTGCATTGGAGTCGATCATCCTTCGTCCCGGAGACTATTCTCCGAGTAATATTACGCTTCAGTTCTGGATCGGATCTGCTGCAGATAATACTATGGCAAACAGCGAACCAGGACTTTTACTCAATCCGACGCTGTACCGTTCGCTCTGGAACAGCATCAAGCTTTCGCTGGCCTGTTCGCTCTGTGCAGGAACCGTCGGCTTCCTGGCAGGTTACGCAATTGTACGGGGTAGGGGGAAATAAGCTTTCGGACTTTGTGAACAATCTTGCTTTCTTTCCGTATCTAATGCCTTCGATGGCTTTTAGTGCAATTTATCTTTCGATGTTCTCGATTCAAAGAGGCCCGATTCCTGCATTGTATGGCACATTCGCTATTTTGGTACTCGCAGGTACGGTTAAGTACCTTCCGTTTGCATCACGCAGCGGCATCAATGCAATGTTTCAGCTTTCGAAAGAGATAGAAGAGGCAGGGGTGATTATGGGAATCGGCTGGTGGAAACGGATGACCCGTTTGGTGATTCCGATTCAGAAAAGTAGTTTCATCAGCGGATATCTGTTGCCGTTTACCAGCTGCATGCGCGAATTATCGCTGTTCATTCTGTTGGTGACCCCGGCAAATAGGGTTCTGACTACGTTGTTGTTCTATTACAACGAAAAAGGATGGAACCAATATTCAAACGGAATAAACCTGCTCATCGTACTGATTGTGATTTTATTCAACTTTTTCGTGAATAAGGTCAGCGGAGCTTCTATCGACAAAGGTATTGGAGGATGATATGCCGGAAATTGTATTGAAGAACGTGACGAAGAAATTCGGATCCTTTGTCGCTGTCGATCATTTGAACATGACCATTTCGGATGGAGATTTTATCACGCTACTGGGTCCTTCCGGTTGTGGAAAAACAACTACGCTGCGCATGATAGCGGGACTGGAAACCCCTACGGAAGGTGAAATTCTTATCGACGGTACCGTAGTGTTTTCGTCGGACAAACAGATTGACATATCTCCATCGAAGCGTAACATAGGCTTTCTCTTCCAAAACTATGCTCTTTGGCCTCATATGACGGTTTGGAAAAATATTTCTTTCGGTTTGGAAAATTTAAAATGGTCAAAAGAACAGATTAAGGAACGGGTGGAAGAATTACTGGACATGCTGAAGATCCGAGAATTTGCCGCTCGTTATCCCGCGGAACTTTCGGGGGGACAACAGCAGCGTGTGGCGATTGCCCGTACGTTGGCAACAAATCCACAAATACTGCTCATGGACGAACCTTTGTCCAACCTCGATGCGAAATTACGCATGGAGATGCGTACCGAACTAAAACGCCTACACAAGGAAACGAAAGCGACTTTTGTGTATGTGACTCACGACCAACTGGAAGCCATGACATTGGCCACAAAAATTTGTCTTCTAGATAAGGGTTTGCTTCAGCAGTATCAAAGTCCACTTACTATTTACGGAAAGCCAGCTAATTTGTTCGTTGCTGATTTTGTTGGGAGCCCGACGATGAATTTTATCCGATGCGAGGCAAAATCGGTCGACAAACATACGCTGAAACTTTCGAATCAGGTATTGTGTCTTCACTTCAGTGCATCTTCCGATCTGACCGGTGTTACCGGTGGTCCAGTAACACTCGGCATTCGTCCGGAATCTGTAACGCTTAGCGAGGATGGAAAATTGAAAACCGTCGTTTATTCTTCGCTGCCAAGTGGTATGGAGACCATATTACGTCTGCAAATCGGGGATTTATTGCTGAATTCGGTGGTATTCGGTTCGCTGGATTTCCCCGTTGGAAGCGAGTTGAACATTTCGTTTTCGGGACAGTCCGTCGTATTGTTCGATCAAGAAGGGACTTTTGTTACTACAGGATCATTAGCGCTAGCATAATAAACTCAAAGAACCTGCGAGAACGGTAGTGCAGGGTCGGTGGATCGTCACGCACAGTCAAAGATGGAAAAAGGTGTATAGCCAACCATATATCGCTTCGACAGATTAGGAGTCAAACATGTCGTTAGTCACATTGAAGTACGTGCTAAAAGAAGCTCGGAAAGGTAATTATGCCGTTGGGGCATTCAATTTTTTTGGATTGGAGAATCTTCAGGGAATCGTGCTGGGAGCAAGTAGAAGAAAAAGCCCGGTAATCGCAATGGCCTCGACCGGAGCGCTTAAGATGTTCGGAGAAAAAGTAGCGGTAGCGACTACTCGTGCACTCAGCGAAGAGTATGAGACGGATGTAGTGCTGCATCTGGACCACTGTACCGACTTAGATCTTTTATACCGTTGTGTTGACAACGGTTTTACTTCGGTTATGATAGATGCCTCTTCGAAATCATTTGATGAGAATATCGAGATTACACGTAAGGCTGTGGCATATGCTTCTCGCTATGGAGTGTCGGTAGAAGCCGAGCTCGGACATGTAGGAGGAAGAGAAGACGAAATCAGCGTTGATGAGCGTAAAGCCCTATTTACCGTTCCGGAAGACGCCCGGCGATTTGTAGAAGCCACCGGTATCGACGCCTTGGCAGTCGCAGTAGGAACTGTCCATGGATTCTATAAAAGCGAGCCCAAACTAGACTTTGAGAGAATTGCAGCAATTCAGGCCTTGGTTGATGTTCCGTTGGTGCTTCATGGAGGAACGGGAGTTTCTGATGCCGATTTTATACGCGCCATTTCCCTCGGTGTAAGAAAAATCAATGTCGGAACTGAATTGCGTGTTCATGGGTTCTTCGATGTTATGTGCAAAGGGTGCAAAGATGCCGTTGATGACGATCCTCGGAAGATAACTGCAAAGATCAAATCTACATGTGCCGATATTGTTGAGCAAAAGATAGCGGTATTCGAAAACAAGAAAAACTAATACGAATATTCTATACGATGCTGTCGCCCGACATGAGCGACAGCATCGTTATTATTAGAATAACGAAGTGGGAAAAA
>Ga0265294_10009245_pt1 | contig 11392 bp, 13 predicted proteins | sample MunlanPumphouse3_FD_192504 | JGI IMG/M metagenome (GOLD analysis project Ga0265294, IMG submission 192504) | Groundwater microbial communities from a municipal landfill in Southern Ontario, Canada - Pumphouse #3 | ecosystem: Environmental > Aquatic > Deep subsurface > Groundwater | place...
AGTGTCAGCCATAAGATGGTTCTGCGTCACCCTCATGTCTTTGGAGATGCAAAACAACTGCAAACTGGTGATGAGGTGATGGAAGTCTGGGACGGCCTTAAACGTCGGGAAGGGCAGCAATATCTTTTGGGTGGAATTCCCAAAATCCTGCCGGCACTAATGCGGGCCGAAAAAATTCAGGAAAAAGCTGCCCGGGTGGGATTTGACTGGCCTAATGTAAATGGAGCACTGGAGAAAGTCCAGGAAGAAATAGAAGAATTGGGCCGAGCTGAAAATGAAGCCCAGGTACGGGAGGAATGGGGAGACATCTTTTTTGCCCTGGTTAATGTCGCCCGCCTGAAAAATATCGAGCCCGAACAGGCCCTGCAAGCTTGTAATGATAAATTTACCAGGCGTTTCAACTACATAGAGGATAAGATTAGGCAGGCGGGGCAGGATTTTACTGACCTTGGCCTGGAAGAAATGGACGTCCTATGGGATGAATCCAAGACCAAGGGGCTATGATTTCAGTGAACTATCGATTATTTTATATCTTTTTCACTGTAAAAGAAGGATAATCTCGGCAAACAGCGAATAACCAGTTAATACCACTTATAAGGAGGGATGCATTCTTGAATAAGACCGATTTAGTCACTCATGTTGCCTCAAAAGCCGGTATGACCAAAAAGGATGCGGAGCAGGTAATTAATGCTTTCTTTACCGTAGTTGCAGATGCACTAAAAGGCGGAGACAAAGTACAGCTCATCGGCTTTGGAACATTTGAAACCAGGGATCGCCAGGCCAGGAAAGGAAGGAATCCACAAACCGGAGCTGAAATTGACATTCCAGCCACCAGGGTTCCTGCTTTCAAGGTGGGCAAAGTACTAAAAGATGCTGTAAGTTAAATGCGCCTGGACAAATTCCTAAAAATATCGCGCATTATAAAGAGACGCACCGTTGCCCGCGATTTTGCTGCCAATGAAAGGGTTTTGCTTAACGGAAGAATAGCCAAGCCCTCCAGCGAAGTGAAAAAAGGGGATATTATTGTTCTTCAGATTGGAGATAAAAGTACCACTTTTGAAGTACTGGATATCAAGGACAACGTAAAAGCTGCGGAAGCCAAAAATTTATACCGGATTATTGAATAGCGAGTGTAACAAGGGGACTGTTCTTCGGTTTGTCTAAACCAGACAAGCCGAAGAACAGTCCCCTTGTTTGCGTTTTCCGGGGGAATAACCACAGGGTCTCCCGCATATTGTTTATAGAAAACCGGTATTTTCATCTGGACTAAAAAAAGGAGGCGAGGATAGTGGGAGATCATTCCTTAACCCTGATAAACCGCAGCAACATGCAGCTTAGCGGAGTAAAAAACGTTAATACCTTTGATGAAGATGAAATAGTCCTGGAGACTGAACTGGGATACCTTTGCATATTGGGACAGGGACTTCATGTTAGCATGTTAAATCTGGAAGAAGGAAAGGTAGCCCTGGAGGGCAATGTCAATAGTGTGGAATATAAAGCCCAGGGAACTGATATAAAAGCCAAAGGCAAAAACATACTAAACCGCCTGTTAAAATAAATCAGTCCACGTCCCAAGGCCATACTCAACCAGGTATAAAAACTGTTGACGTGTTTCCTTTCCGGGGTGTCCACAACCTGTAGGGGCGAACCCGTGTGTTCGCCCGGGTAAACTTGTTGTCAACGTAACCACAAAACTGCCATAAGGTTAAGAGCAAGGACCGCTGAGTAGGGGAAGGGGGGGAAATATTTTGACTGGGTTGCTGGGCCAGATAGAAGCCTTCATATTAACCCTGGTACTTGGGTTGCTTACCGGAACCATTTTTCATTTCTACCAGGAACTTATCCGAGCTGCCCGGGTATCTCGCTATGTCTTGTACTTGCTGGATTTTTCCCTGTGGATGATTATTATTGCCCTGGTATTTCTGGGCATGCTTTTCATCAATCAGGGAGAAATGCGGATCTATGTTTTAATAGCCCTGGTTCTGGGAATCCTAATATATTATCGTCGGTTTGCCTCCCGCCTGGATGCACCCATATCCCGCCTGGCCGGGGCGATGGTCACTACTGTTGCCGCTCTCGTCCGAAATATAAAGAAAGTTCAGTTTTGGGCTAAAAAAATTATAGCAAAACTAAAACCGCAACCTAAAGACCCGCCTGCAGATTCAGAAGATTAAAAAATTATTTGCTTAAAGAAGGATTTTCTAAACCCTATCCCGAAGATAAAGCATACTAAATTTGTCCACAGTTTGTGGATAAAATGTGGATAGAGTTGTTTAACCTTATGCATATTGAAATCCGGGGAGCAGAGAAACTCAGCTTTAGAGAGAGACAAGTAGTAGTTATGAAAGAGACGGGTAAAAGTACGGACGAAATAAGTAGAACCCTTAAGATTACTGCCAGTACCGTTGCTACCCTGTATAACCGTGCCCGCTCCAAAGGTTATGAAGTAGTTATCATACTTCCGGGAGATGTGCTGGGTCTATACAACCAGGAGGATCGCGATGAAGAAGAACAATAAAAAGTCCCGGCTTAAAATAATACTGACCGGGGTGCTGGTAGTATTTTTGCTGCTGCCGGTAGCCCCACGGGTAAAAATGTTGTGGGATTTAAACCAGCGCATAGAGCGATTGGAAAATCAAAAAGTAGAGTTGGAGACAAACAGACAGGAATTAGAACGGGAGCTTAAGCAGGCCAATTCGCCAGCAACGCTGGAAAAAATAGCCCGGGAACAACTGGGAATGGTCAAAAAGGGTGAAATCCGGGTTGTTGAAGTTTTACCCTGAATAAACAAGGTTGATGTTGACTACTCATCTGGCATTGAATAGAATTAACATAGCATTATATTGAGGGGGACATCATTTTCTATGCCTATCGAACAAAAAAATATCGTACCTGGTGATTTGGTGGAAGGTAAAGTTCAGGGTATTACCAATTTTGGGGCTTTTATTGAATTACCTGGCGGCTCCGTAGGATTAGTTCATATTTCCGAAATTGCCGATACCTATGTAAAGAATGTCAAAGATTTTATCCAGGAAGGTGACAATGTCAAGGTAAAGGTACTAAATGTCGACGGTAAAAAGATTGGTTTATCGATTAAACAGGCTGTAGTAAAGGAGAACAAACCGGTTAGGCCTCCGGCCCGGGGTCGTAGTAACGACAGGTACAAAAGCAACTCCCAGGCTAATAGAACTCCACTTAATGAACTTAGTTTGGATGATAAAATTGCCAGGTTTTTAAAGGAAAGCGACGAAAGGATGCAGCCCCTCAAAAACCGCATGGAACCAAAAAAACGTAATCGTTTTGTATAACTACAGGTAATAAAAGCACTTCCGCGGAAGTGCTTTTTGGTTTGGAGATGAAACTATGAGATATGCAGCCATTGATGTCGGCAGTAATTCCTGCCGTTTACTGGTAGCAGATATAAATGGAGAAGAATTACATCCGGTATACCGGGATTTGCAGAGCACCCGCCTGGGAGAAGGGGTAAACGCTACCAACAAGATTAATCCCGCAGCTATGACCAGAACTCGTGATTGTCTCCGGGATTACGTAGAGTTGATTCAACGACTGGGAGTAAAAGATTTTCGCATGGTTGCTACCAGTGCCATGCGCGATGCGCTTAACCGGGAAGAATTCGTGGACCTGGTAAAAAAAAGCTGCGGTTGTACCCTGGGAATCATTAGTGGAGAAGAGGAGGCACAGTTAAGCTATCTGGGAGTAAAAGAGGGACTAATCCTCTCCTCCCCCATGGTGGTGGATCTGGGAGGAGGAAGCTGTGAATTCAGGATAGAAGATGGTGAAGAACTGTTCTCGCTCTCGTTACCGCTGGGTGCAGTTCGGGCTACTGAAGCCCACCTGTCGGCGTTGGACGCAAAAACCATCCTCAGTCCGGTAGAAAAAAGCAGTGACCGCTTAAAAGACTATCCCCTGGTATTTGTGGGTGGAACCGCCACAACCCTGGTGGCAGTAAAGCTATCTATGGAGATATATGACCCTCAGGCAGTGCATGGTCAAGTATTAAGCCGCGAGGAAGTAGCCGACCTTTATAATATGCTGGAGCTCATGCCGCTAAATGTGCGCCGCCGCCTTCCGGGACTGCAACCGGAAAGAGCCGACATTATCCCCGCCGGGGCCATGATTGTTTTACTCATAATGGATACCCTGAAGCGCCGGCAAATAACCATCAGCGAAAGTGATATCCTCGATGGCATAATCCACCGGTTAAGTCAAAAAGAGCAGGTAGCACGGAACCTGTAGGGGCGAACCCATGGGTTCGCCCCTACAGATGGTTGACAAGATAGGTATCTGCCAAACCGCGGGCAGACACATGGGTCTGCCCCTACAATTTCGACGTTTCTATTGCAAACAGGCAGATTCCTGTAGGGGCGAACCCGCGTGTTCGCCCGGAGTTGGCAGATCCATAACGGACAGAATAAAACCCATTAGTGTTTCTCATAAATTGCCTGATAATTTATGGGTTGTCATCCTGAGGCAAAGTCGAAGGGTCTATGACTCTTCGCTATCGCTCAGAGTAACATATAAGGAAGTCATAAAAATTCAGTGTTCTTCAGTGTCTAAAAAACCGCGTAAATCCTTACTGATCCGCGTTATCCGCGTCTATTTTTCCCTACTTACTCAACCTCTTTGCCCGTTCGGCCATAAGGCCCAGTTCTTTATCATCCTTGAACTTGCCGGTATCTCTTTCCCCATTGAAATTAATAGTATAAGTCCGGCCATAGCCTTCCCCATAATGATTATGCAGATCAACCATTACTCCTATTAACAGTAACTCCTTATTCTTAACCAGTTCACTTACCTCCGGGTTAGCCAGCAGGTAATTCACCTGTATGTCCACATTAAGCTCGGACAGCAGGGTATACTTAAGGTCAGATTCATCATTACTGACGTTGTAGAGGCGGCGGGCGGTATCCAGTGAATCTTTAACGATAGAAAGTTCATTACGGATACCCAGGGGCTCACTGACAAAATTAGATTCCGCTGCTGCAATGGCACCGCAATCGGTATGCCCGGCCACAATCATCAGCGGAGTATGCAGGTGGAGCAGCCCGTAAAGTACGGAGCCCTCACTGCTGCGGAACTGGTTACCGATATTTTCCACTGAGAAAATACGGTTAAAAATGCTGCCGAAAACATTTACCGGCATGCGGGAATCAGAGCAGGTAAGCAGAGTAATAACAGGATGTTGTTTGTAGTCTCCCTTTTTGAAATCTTCCAGGGGAAACTCACTTTCAAATTTGGCAATACCTTCTACTACACCTTGCATCAAGACATCCCGGTCAACCTTGGGTGAAGAAGAACTCACCATATACACCTCCATAATATAATTTTAAGTTATGTTACCCATAACATAAAAGCATAGACCAAATACTTTCGCAGGTATTCGCCTTTCGATGTAGAAATTACTTTCCGTGAGGGCAGATTTTGACGTTAAATAGATTATCACAGCGTAAAATGTTTTAATCTTAGCCTAATTGTATCATAATATCGGGCATTTTAACCTTATGTTTAGATTAAAGAGGATAATCTGCTCCCCTGGTTGATATCTTCTTTATATAAATGAATTCCGGGGTAGAAACTCCGTTTCCCTAACCAACAGAGGGTAATTTAACTTCCCCAGATGGCTTGGGAAATGGTTGTGTGCTCTTTTAGGGTAAATAAATTACCCGGGTTCAATATAAATTCCTATATATTCCTGGATGTTAGAATTAGAAAGTCAGGGATTATATACGGTTACTCGCTATGGATTAGGTTTTTACCTTATTACAGGGAGGAGGGTTAAGACTTTTTTATCAGGTAGTGCTAATGAAGAAAAAGGAGAGTGAACGAGAGTATGAATTTCTTAACTCCTGCAGAAATTGCAGCAGCAACATGCAATGCTGGAAAAGCAAAATGTGAAATGCCGATTATGAAAATGATTGTTTTGGGTATTTTAGCCGGGGCCTACATTGGCTTTGGAGCCAACCTGGCTACCAAGATAGGCTCTATGGAAGCAGCCGGAACAGCGGGCGGACAGTTCCTGTTTGGGGCAGTCTTCTCCGTAGGCCTGATGCTGGTTGTCATTGCCGGTTCAGAGTTGTTTACCGGTAACTGCATGTTTTGTTGTATTTCCAGTCTAAACGGGCTATCCAGCTGGGGCGGATTACTTAAAAACTGGACTTTTGTTTTTCTAGCCAACTTTGTAGGTTCCGTATTGCTTGTTTATATTATCTTTTACGGAGGTTTCTGGGGTGATCCCACTGCAATTAGTGCCCATGGATCAAAGGCATTGGGTATTGCCAGTGCCAAAATGTCATTAACCTGGGGACAAGCGTTCTTCCGGGCTATTTGCTGTAACTGGCTGGTTTGCCTGGCTGTATGGTTGGCATTTGCCGCCAAAGATGTTGTAGGAAAAATCTTCGGTATCTTCTTCCCCATCATGGCTTTCGTATCCAGCGGATTTGAGCATAGTGTCGCCAATATGTTCTTTATTCCTATGGGTATTACCATTGCTCAGAATAACCCTGAACTGATAGCATCAGCCACAAAAGTAGCGGCCGATGGAAGTGTAGTTCCGCTTTTTGCTAACCTGACTACTCCAGATGCGGTAACTGCTTTCTTTAGCTATGGTAATTTTATTACTGCCAACCTGATTCCTGTAACATTGGGGAACATCGTAGGTGGATCCATATTTGTAGCTATGTTTTACTGGTTTGTTTTTTTGAAAAAATAGTTTTGTTACCTTGCATACAGATCATCTTTGAGATGGGCTGTATGTTCAACTATTACCCTGTTAGGGTAAGCCTGATTCCATAGCTGGCTTAATATAATGCTATAATTTTGTAGCAGTGGAGATCCCAATATCGGGTCTCCTATTTTTTTTACCCGGCACTCAACTGAGTAATTAAAGAAAATCCTTAAAAACAAAAAGCCTGGAAGGCAAGGCACAGAACTTTAGGCGTTGGAGTACCCCTCGCCTCTCACCCCTCATTCTTGACAATTAGTAAAGTCCTGGATTCCAAGTTAGTTACAAGATAGCCATGCGATTAGCGTTTATTTTCGTACTATTTGTATGAATAAAACTAAAGCTATCTCCTCCTAATGACAAATTTTACCAAGGAAAAACGCTATGATTGGTGGACAAGACTTTGTGTTAGGGGGGATAAGGATGCAGGACAAACTTCATATCTATCCTTATCAGAGAATTAGCGAAGGGCCGATTAACGGCAAACATGCTTTCCGGCGCCGGGTTTTCAATCTAAATAATAAAATAAACCTGGATCTGCAAAGCATTCTGGCCGGATTGGCAAACTACTTTAATTCCCTGTTAACTTTGGACCGGCTTTTACCGGCGGTACTAATCTTATTCATGTCCCGTGCATTTATACTGGGCGAGCTGTTACCATTTGCTTATGCCTGTTTGGCCGCTTTTGGCTATCGGGATCGGACTCGTTCAGTTCTACTGGCAGTATGTGCCGGGATAGGCCTGCTTACAGTCTTACAAGGGATAAGTCTGGGGTCAGGCATAATTACTCTTCTGGTTCTGCTGGGGGTTATCAATTATATAAAAATACCCGCGGATAAAATTTGGTGGGGCTTACCCCTTTTAAGTATTGCGGTAATATTTTTAAGCAAGACCCTCATTATGTTTTTTACTGCCATATCCTTTTACCAGGAAATGATTATTATCTTTGAAGCGCTTATCTCCGGGGTTTTAACCTTTGTCTTCCTGGTTGCGGCTGATTCTCTGAAACAGCGCAAGCCCCTGGCCACATTTTCCTTTGAGGATATCGCCGCCTTCATGATACTGGGTGTGGGGGTAATAATGGGCTTAAATGATGTCCATGTGGGGGGACTGAGTGTTGCTGCCATTCTATGTCGACTGGGTATTTTGATAGCTGCCTTTCTTTGGGGTAGTGGGGGAGGTACCATGGTAGGCGTGATGGCGGGCATCATACCTTCCGTATCATCCAGCATATTTGCTCAGAGCCTGGGAATATACGCTATCTCCGGTCTGCTGGCCGGACTATTCAGGAATTTTGGCCGCCTGGGGGTAATTATTGGTTATATGCTGGGTACTCTGGCCCTGTCCATGTTTATATCTGAGACCCAGGCTACTATTCTGGGTATGTGGGAAACCGGGGTGGCCTGCTTAATATTTTTACTCCTGCCCGCTTCCCTTAAAGAAAAGTTACCGATACAATCATTGGGTCCAATCAGCAGTCTTAAGGAAAAAGAACTACACCTTATGGATTTCCGCATCAAAGATACCGCCCGCAATCGCATAGAACACCTGGCTGGTGTTTTTGACGAATTAAGCAGTACCTTCATGGAGGAGACCGGTACCCGCTGCCAATCTGGGGAATCAGCCTATCTGGCTTACCTTTACGATGAAATCTCGGCCCATTTCTGCAGTAGTTGTTCCCGTTATGAGGATTGCTGGGGGCGGAACTGCTATACCACCTCCCAGGAGATACTGGATATATTCAGTATTGCCGAAAGCGCCGGGGAAGTTAACTACGAGGAATGCCCGGTCAGTTTTCGCCGGCGTTGCATATATGGCCGGGAAATGCTGGCGACCATCAATCATCTTTTTGATAACTTGCGTATTAACGAATACTGGTCGGGACGACTGGATGAATCCCGCAGCCTGGTATCGCGGCAACTACAAGGAATCAGCCAGGTTATGAAAAACCTGGTCCAGGAAATTGATGTCAGGACAGTGGTGGACTTTGAGCTGCGGGAACGTTTATTAAGAGATTTGCGCAAACGGGGATTAGACATTAAAGATTTGAGTCCGCTGCGCAGCGGGGGACAGCAGCTCTATATCAACACCATTATGCCTGCCTGTGGGGACGGTCACGGTTGTGAACTTCAGGTAGGACCGGTAATTTCCGGTTTACTAGGTGAAAAAATGGAGGTCTGTGACAAGAAATGCCCCCGGATTATGGGTAGGGGACAGTGTGAATTTACCCTGACCCGGGCCTTTAACTACCGGGTAAGCAGTGGGGCGGCCCAGGTAGGCAAGGAACAGGTATGCGGCGATAGCTTTACCATTGCCACCCTTAAGGAAGGTAAAGAACTGGTAGCCCTCAGTGATGGTATGGGAGTGGGGGAAAAAGCCTGCAGTGAAAGCCAGGCGGCAGTACGTCTGCTGGAGAACCTGCTCAGTACCGGATTTGATCAGGAAACAGCTTTACAGACGATTAATTCTGTATTGCTTCTACGTTCCACCTCGGAAAGCTTTGCCACCCTGGATATGCTGATGATTGACCTTTATACCGCAGAACTTGATGTAATCAAGGTGGGCAGTGCCCCTTCTTTTATCAAGCGGGGGAAAAAGGTGGGAATGGTTACCTCAAACTCAGTACCTATAGGCATTTTGGATAATCTGGAGGTAGTAAGTGAAAAAAGAGCCCTGTACCCGCGTGATATTTTGGTTATGGTCAGCGATGGGGTTCTGGAAGTTTCCCGGAATATAGGCGGGGAGTTCTGGATACAGGAGTTTCTGACCGATGTAGATGAAAAAGACCCGCAACTACTGGCGGAAATGATAATCAACAAAGCCTTATCCCTCTGCCACGGCCAACCCGCCGACGACATGACCGTGATTTGTATGCACGTTGAACTAAATTAAGAATTAAAGAGGGTGACAGGGGACGGTTTCCCTGTCACCCTGGAAAATATGTAGGGAACGGCCCCTGTGCCGTTCCGCCATGTTGCCACGCCCCCTGGGATAACCCCGCAGAACCGCCATATGCCGGATAAATCCTTAATTCCCCTGACGGGGTTTACCCCGGGGCAAAAGTTGGGTAGCATTAGGATAAGCAAAACTATTTGAGGTGAATTTCTGATGCTGGCCAAAGTGTCACAATATATTAGGGAGCAAAATCTTATTACCCCGGGAGACCTGGTTGTAGCCGGCACTTCCGGGGGGCCTGATTCCATGGCCCTCTTGCATATATTAATCCAATTATGTCCCCGGCTTAACTTCAAACTGGTGGTAGCCCACCTCAACCACGGTCTGCGCCCCGAGGCGGCAGCCGAGGAGAAATTCGTCCGTGACTACTGCCAGATTCAGCAAATACCATTTTATTCCCGCCAGGCAGACGTACAGGAAATGGCTACCCGGGAAAAAAAGTCTCTGGAGGAAGCCGGGCGTGACTGTCGCTACCAGTATTTTGCCGAATTGGCTGCTGAGCTGGGAGCAACTCGTATTGCCACTGCCCACCACCAGGATGATAACGCGGAGACGGTGCTATTAAACATTATTCGGGGTAGCGGAATAAAAGGACTGCGAGGAATCAGACCGGTAAATGGAATAATTATCAGACCATTACTTTGCGTAGACAAAAATGAGATTGAGAGTTATTTGGCCGAAAACTCCATTGAGTACTGTATTGACTTGAGCAACTACAGTACTGATTACCTGCGCAATCGTATCCGCCATAACCTCCTGCCCCTGTTGGAGCAGGATTATAACCCTCGTATGGTGAACAGCTTGAACCAGCTGGCCGATATTGCTGCTGCTGAAAATGATGCCATGGAAAATGAAACCGCTCATTTTTGGGAAGAATTAATAATTAAGCAGGAAGCGGGTGAGATTATTCTGAATATCCATGCTATCCTGGAATTGCACCCTGCTTTCCAACGCCGGATTATCCTGAAAACCCTGTCTGCCATACAGGGGGAAAACAGCTGGAATGCAACCGATGTAAAACTGGTCACCAACCTGCTGAACAAGCCCGGATCGTCTAAGAGACTGCAATTAAAGCAGGGCCTGTATGTCAAAAAGGTTTATGGGCACATTATTTTTACCCGGAAGCTGCCTAAAAAAACCTCTTTCAGCTATAAAGTGACCGTACCCGGGCAGGTTTATATAAAGGAAACGGGAAAAAGCTTTTCCTTTCAGCTTATAGAGCGGAAGGATTTTAAACCGCAAGTGGACGATTGTTATCTGGATTACGATAAGATTAAGGGAGAGCCTTATTTACGTTCGCGCCAACCGGGGGACGTATTTTGCCCCCGGGGGATGCAGGGAACTAAAAAAATTAAAGATTTTTTCATTGACCTGAAAGTACCCCAGGCGGATCGGGATCAGGTTCCACTGTTGGTGGCAGACCAAAAAACATATGCTATCCTGGGTTTCCGTATCGCCCAGGATGCTGCCGTTGACAATAACACCCGCAGAATATTACTAATATCGATACATAATTCTTAATTCAATCCCCAAAAAGGGCGATATTAGCGCTATAATTGAAAAGGATAACCGAGTATGCTAAAATATGACGATATTCTCAATACTCCAAAGGGGAGGAAGTATTTTTGGACAAAACTCTGAAAACCATCGCTATATATGTCCTTATAGTATTAATGGCCCTATTTGTCATGCAAT
>Ga0265294_10009246_pt1 | contig 11391 bp, 9 predicted proteins | sample MunlanPumphouse3_FD_192504 | JGI IMG/M metagenome (GOLD analysis project Ga0265294, IMG submission 192504) | Groundwater microbial communities from a municipal landfill in Southern Ontario, Canada - Pumphouse #3 | ecosystem: Environmental > Aquatic > Deep subsurface > Groundwater | place...
AACGAATTATTAGGTCACCTTGAGTTACTTGGTTATTTAGAAGCAACAACTGATGAAGAAACTGGAGAAATCACTAAGGAAGCCGGCATTTACAAAGGCTCATTGTATGACATTGGTATGTTAATGGTTTCTATGGATACTCCTTATGACGGCACAGCAGCTGAACCTTTCCCAGGAGCAACTTCAGACACTTGGAATTTAGTTGCAGCATTCGAAAGAGTATTCTTCGAATATGCACCACTTATTCCAACGGTTACAAGATCTTCAGCAACAGTATATGCGGATAATGTTGTAATCACATGGCCAGCATATTCATCAGCATTTGGCTGGGGTGCAGGAAGATATAGATATCTTAATACAGATCCAGATTTTCAATAATTAGCCTTAAAAATAAAAAATAATTAGTAGATAATATAAGGTTAAGCCTGAGGATTTATCATCACCTCGGGCTTGACTTTTCCTGTAAATTCAAATTAAAGTGTTATAATACTAGTTGTAAGTGTTGTTAAATTAAAGGAGTGATGTAGATTGCTAAAATACTTGCTAAAGAGAATCGGATTAATGTTCATTACATTTATCATTACCGTTTTTCTATTTTTTATGTTCATAAAATTAATACCGGATAACTATGTCCCACCCATATTTCAAGGGAATGACTGGTACGAAATAAATCGTATTCGAGAAGGTTGGGATAAACCGATTATTGTTCAATTTTTCTATTGGGTTAGAAATATTTTTGTTGATGGGTCTTTCGGGTTTTCTATTATATACCGAAGAGATGTATCGAGCGTATATTTTGGAAAGATTCCCGCATCAGTAAAAATTAATATCATTCCTTACTTTTTATCGATACCAATCGCTATTACACTTGGAATTATCGCAGCATTAAAGAAAAATAAAATCGCAGATCATATCATATCTATCATGATTATGGTATTTATTTCTGTGCCCTATTTTGTAGTTGCAGTGCTTTCACAATTTGTGTTCTATTTCCAATTGGGTTGGGCACCATCACATGTAATTGCAACTGCATCTGAGTTTGCTGAAAGAGGGTTAGCATATGGATTGTCTACTTACATCTTGCCAGTTATTGTTTTAACGATTACTGCTATACCAGGGCTAGCAAGAAATGTGCGTGCCGAATTGACAGAACAATTGACACAAGATTATATGTTGCTAGCTCGATCTAAAGGTTTAACAAGAAGACAAGCGATCTTTAGACATGCATTGAAAAACGCTCTCGTACCATTTTTACCTGGTATTTTTATTGGGATTATTGGTGTCATGAGTGGGGGTATTATCACCGAACAAATATTTAGAGTAGATGGTACCGGAAGATTATATCTTGCAGCATTTAATGGGCGAGACTATGCATTGTTAATGCTTATTAACACATTCGGACAATTTTTGTTCTTGCTCTCTGCAATTGTAGGAGATTTATCTTATACTTTATTTGATCCGAGAATTCGTGTGGGAAGTGGGAAATTATCATGATAAACAATGTTGATAAGAATAAACTCATATTAATAAGAGAAGACGATGAACGGATTACCGATTTACCACTAGAAACAAAAGAGATCGGTTATTATAAGGATTCATGGAATCGATTTAAGAAAAATAGAGCTTCACTAGCTGCTTTTGTGATTATTTGCGTAATATTTTTCTTTATTCTCGTTGGTCCATACATGAAAAAATATGATTTACCTGATAGGGATTCAACAGCTGCTTCCAGATTAGGTTATTTGACTCCACGAATTCCAGGCATTGAAAATTTAGGTATTTTTGATGGCACTAAAACGATTACTCGTGGAAAACAATTTCTTCATCACATGTATTTTTCAGAATTTGGTGAAGGGATTATTTTAGAAGGAATGCCTGAAGAATTAATCGAAGACATTAATCATCCAGACTATGAAAATGTGTCTGAAATTACTGTAAAGGTTGATTATTATAAGTACATTAATTACATCACTTCATATATGCCAGAAAGATATTTTGGAATTATTCGTGAAAACGAAATAAATGGAACATATAATGATCCTTTAGGGGAAGTGAGACAGACCTTAACGAAAGAAAAATTTGATGAGTACATGGCAAAAAATTACATCATCGATATTTTAGCAATTAAAGAAAGTGTGAACCCGAATAACCCGGATGAACCATATTATCAATATGAAGTACGTATTAATCAGTTTTTATCATCGTTAAATCAATTGCCAGAAGACACTTATTTTTGGTTTGGGACAACCTCAAGAGGTCATGATTTATTTACTGAAATATGGACTGGTGCAAGAATTTCTCTATTGATGGCCATTTCTGTATTGATTATTAATACGATTGTTGGATTGACACTTGGAGCAATGGCCGGGTATTACGGTGGTGTTTTAGACTTGCTATTTGACCGAATGGTTGAAATTGTTTCATCAATCCCATTTTTGTCAGTATTAACCTTATTGATTTTAAGATACGGATCTGCATTATGGGTCATTGTATTAGCATTTACTGCAACAGGTTGGATTGGGGCGTATTACACAGGTAGAATGCAATTTTATCGATTCAAAAATCGTGAATATGTTTTGGCAGCAAGAACTTTGGGGGCTTCAGACGCCCGAATTATGTTTAAACATATATTCCCCAACACTTTAGGTTTGATTGTCACAGGATATGCTTTAGCAATCCCAGCTTTTGTATTTGCTGAAGCATCCTATGCATTTTTAGGCATTATTAATTACTCTAATGCAACAAGTGTTGGTATGCTTATTCAACAAGGACAAGCAGTGATGCAAGTTCATTCACATCTCTTAATTTATCCTTCACTTTATATTGCCATTCTTATGATTGCATTCAACTTGTTTGGTAATGGTTTAAGAGATGCATTTAATCCATCATTGAGAGGTGTTGAATAATGGCTGAAAAAATTTTAGAAGTCAAAGACTTAGCGATTTCATTTAAAACACAATATGGAATTCTACATGCGATTCGTGGTGTATCTTTTGATTTATATAAAGGTGAAACACTTGCGATCGTTGGTGAGTCAGGCTCAGGTAAAAGTGTTACTTCAAGAGCGATTATGGGATTACTTGCTGGTAATTCAATTTATGAAGGTGGCTCAATTATGTATCGTGGCCGGGATTTAATGCAATTAAATGAAGAACTTTTTCATGAAATTCGCGGCACGAAAATTTCAATGATCTTCCAGGATCCAATGAGTTCATTGAATCCAATTATTCCTGTTGGTAAGCAAATTGCTGAAGCCTTACGCTATAAGCTCGGTATGCCAGAAGAAATGGCGAGAAAAAAAGCGATTGAACTCATGGAGTCAGTGGGTATTGGCAATGCAGATAAACGTTACAAACAATATCCATTCCAATTTTCGGGCGGTATGAGACAACGTATCGTAATCTCTATTGCACTTGCTAATAATGCCGAAATATTGATTTGTGATGAACCAACAACTGCACTTGATGTAACAATTCAAGGGCAAATTTTGGAGTTAATTAATAATCTTAAAGAACAACGCAACCTATCCGTCATTTTCATTACACATGATCTTGGTGTTGTTGCGAACGTTGCAGACAGAATCGCTGTGATGTATGCTGGTCAAATTGTGGAAATTGGAACAGCTGAAGAAGTGTTTTATAATCCAAAGCATCCCTATACTTGGGCACTATTATCATCAATGCCTAACCTCGCAACGTCTAAAAAGTTAGATGCTATCTCTGGAACACCTCCAAATATGATCTATCCACCTAAAGGCGATGCATTTGCACCTCGTAATCAATACGCATTAGAACTTGATTTTGAGGAACAACCACCAATGTTTAAAGTAAGCGATACACATTATGCAGCAACATGGTTATTACATCCAGATGCACCAAAGGTAGAACCACCGCTTGCTGTTCAGAGATTAAAAGAATCTAGAGGGAGAGTGAAAAAATGACCAAAAATAATAACCATGTAGATGTTGACTACTCTCAAAAAATTCTTGAAGTAAAAAATCTTAAAAAGTATTTCTATGTAGGTGTTGGTAAAAATAAACTAAAAGTTCCAGCAGTTGACAATGTTTCATTTGATATACACAAAAGAGAGGTTTTTGGACTTGTTGGAGAATCAGGATGTGGAAAAACTACAACGGGTAGAACCATTATTAAACTATATACACCAACAGATGGTTCTGTTGATTTAAATGGCATACGCATTGGTGCTGGTTATGATAGCATTGTAGAAAATATTAAAAAAATTAAACGTGAAGCCAAAGAAAAAATACTTCGCTTAAATCCTACAAGTTTTAAGAAATATCAAATCAATCAAGAAGCAGAAAAAAGCATAAATTTCATTAAACAAGATATTGATGAACTCAAGCAAAAGCAAATAGCATCGACGAAAGAACTTATGTCACCGATTGAAAAATATGTGGATGATTTATATCAACTCAAAAATCTATACACACTAGATATTGCGAGATTTAATTATGATTTTGCACTTAAAAAAGGTGAAATTGAGAATTTGAAACATAATAAGGCTGAAAAAGAATATAAAAATGAACTTTTAATCGCAGAGAATACATATAAACATAAATTAGATGGATTAAAAGATTCAGCAGCGCTAACAAAAGAAACTATCGAAGAAAGAATTAAGAATTTAAAGTCCATTTATCAAGAAACTTTATCTGATTTAGAAAAAACCTATTCTCCATTGATTGAACAAGCTGAAAAAGATCGTTTGCCAAATTCTGAGGTTAAAATTCGAATTCAAGCATTGAAAAAGGAACGCGATGATTTGATTAGCAAGCGTCACAATCAATTTGAAAATGATAAGCAAAAGTTCCAAAAACCAGATGAAGCAAAAATCAAGGAAAAAGTTATTGAATCAAAAAAAGAATTTAAATTACAAATTGACAAAAAGCAACAAGAGATCAAAGATATTAAAGCAAAAGCAAAAATGTCAATTTTAGAAATATCGAAGCAAAAAGATGAAAAGCATTTAGCAAAATCAAATAAAGATGAAATTGATGCAATCAAAAAAGAACGTCATGAACAGATTAAACTTGAAAAAGAGCAAATCAGAAATGTAAAAGATGTGAATAAGTCTAAAGAAGCTTTGGCAGCGTCACGTAAAATGCAAATGATTTTCCAAGATCCAATTTCATCATTAAATCCAAGAATGACTGTAAAAGAAATAGTGAGTGAAGGCTTAGTGATATTAGGTGGGTATTCTGATGAAGAAATATCCAAACGTGTTTCTGATGTTCTTGAACTTGTGGGACTTTCTGCAGAATATGCAACAAGATATCCACATGAATTCTCGGGCGGGCAACGCCAACGTATTGGTATTGCTAGAGCGTTAATTATGAATCCAAACTTCATTATCGCTGATGAACCAATCTCTGCATTAGATGTTTCAATTCGTGCGCAAGTCATTAATTTGCTGAGAGAGCTACGTGAAGAGTTGGGTCTTACCATATTATTTATTGCTCATGACCTTTCAGTTGTCAGATTTTTCTGTGATAGAATCGCAGTGATGTACTACGGTAAACTTGTAGAACTCGCTCCATCTGAAGAATTATTTGCGAATCCAATGCACCCATATACAAAAAGCTTATTATCAGCGATTCCACAGCCTGATCCAGATTATGAAAAAGGACGTCAGCGCATTAATTATGATCCATCACAACATGATTATCGTTTAGATCAACCTTCTTTAAGAGAAGTTGCACCGGGTCATATGGTTTTTGCCAATGATAAGGAATATGAAATTATTAAAAAAGAATATGAAATTAGCGCGCATAAAAAAGCTACAGATTTGGAGGACTAATGATGTTGAAAAAATTATTTAATTTAATATTTTTGGTAATTATTTCCATGACTTTAGTTGCTTGTGCGGACAAAAAGGTATCAAATGAAGAAATCAATGTCGTTTTCTTTACTGCAAACACAGGAGCAACGCAAATTGAATCTTATTTAAATATTGAGCCAAATACTAAAATCAGTGCACCGGAAGAACCAGCTCGTTCAGGATTCTTATTTGATGGTTGGTATAAAGATTTCTACCTAACAGAACCGTTTAATTTTGATGTGGATACCGTTGGCGACGTTTCATTTGTTTTATATGCAAAGTGGGTTCCCATGATTTTTAACATCATATACGATCCAAATGGAGGAGAAATGCCGGATACAAACTACCCTCTTACATTTGTTCCAGGAGATAATAAAGTATTACCTCTTCCAAAACGCACAGGATTCTTATTTGTTGCTTGGTACCCTTATGATTGGGTGGATGAGTCATCAACGATTCCTGGCGACAAAGGGTATCAAATCATACCTAATGTCTATGAAGATTTATATTTGTTTGCCCATTGGGAAGCAATTACAGTTGTCGTAACCTTTAGAACTAATTATCCGATTGAGGGAGAAGGACCGAGCAATCCGAATTCACTTACTGTTTCATATGGGGATATCATAGATTTTCCTCAATTTGACGAAACGAATGAATATACATTTATGGGATGGAATTCAAGAAGAGATGGTACGGGAGTTTGGTACGCAAATGATGAAATTTTCACAAGAACTCAACGTATAACATTGTATGGCGTATGGCAACCCAAATAGATAGTCTATTAAATAAACGAAATGAAATGATAAAAAAGAGAAATTTACTTCTCTTTTTTGTCTCTTTTCCGCTATTCCTTTTTATTGTAATTTTTGTTGTTTTATCTTATATGACAAATTTAGGAAATGATCTGATTATCACAATATATCTACCGATCTCAATTATTTACTTGATTTTCACTTTATGGGTTAAAGGTAAATTTTCATACTATGAAATGAATATCCAATATTTGTCGATGCTGTTGGATGAAATCGGACCAGTTAAACTTGGTCGGAAAATATTTACCACATCTTGGGTCGAAAAGATAAAAGAAAATGGATTCAAATTATTAAGTGATGAGAAAGATTACATGTATTTTTATTTATATACAGATAAATTAAATAAAATATCAAATAGAAAGGATGCTTGTATCAGTATCGTATTAGCGAAAAACTCTAGTTTTGACTTTTACAGCGAGCATTTGGAAAATGAAAAAATTAAGCTATTAAGCTTAGAACCTAAAGGATTTAAAACAAAGATTCAAATAACATTACAGTTTATCATGTATGATCAGATGGATGAAGAAACCACAAATAAAATTTCCCGAATAATAAATTTTAAAAGTAATCAACAATATTTGATACACATCACTGTAGGTTATTTTTCAGATCAAAATATGATATACTTTTTATGTCCGCAGAAAGCATATCCAAGTAAATATTACTACTATGCGTGCTGGTACATAAAAGAGCTTTGTGAAGTTGAAGATAAGGTGATTAAATGAGTGATTTAAAGAACAAACTTAAATTTGTTGAGCAAACATCAAAACAAGATTTTTTTATTCCTGAAGATGAAGCCAAAAGCGAGGATGAAAAACCCAATCATACTGAGCGTGAAATAAATGCAAAGAAACAGAAAAGAGCTCGAATTTATAAAGCATTTTTGACGATGTTTTTGATTAGCATCGCTTTAATTGGATTTGGTTTACTTTGGCAATGGGATCTTAGCTTAATGGCAATAGGTGATGCAATTTGGCTGGCTTTTGCGATAGAACTTATGTTTGGATGGATGTTATTTGTGTATAACCACAATATCCTATCGCCATTTATTCACGGAGTTAAGTCGTTTTCACTGATGATCATCGGTAAAAAGCCAAAATTGGATTACTATACTTACATGAAAAAAATTCAAGATGATCCAATCCCTAGTTTTTACTATATAACAGTATTGATTTCTGCGGGAATCTTACTTATTCCAGCTTTAATTACTCTTTTCATACTAACTTAAAAAAAGTAGGTGATTGAAATGATTTTGAAACGTAAAAAACGCCTGAAAGACCATTTAAAAGAAGAAAATAGGTATTATATTGAAGGTTTAAAATATGAATATGGACTTGGTGTCAAAGGAGATTATCAAAAGGCACTAGAATGCTTTTTGAAAGGAGAAGAAGATGGCGATCTTCTCTCTAAACAAAAAGTTTACTATCATAAAATAAGTAAACCTTTTATTGTGATTAACGCCGTCATATTTTTACTTTCAATGATATTTGGTGCGATTTATAATTTGGTTTGGATTGGTTTATTTATCACGGGAACATCCATGACGATCTCCACACTTTTTTTAAACACAAAATATTGGAATTATCGTGGCGCTCCCTATAAAATCAATCTAACCTTACTATTCATATCGGTTTTACTTATTTTACCATTTAGCGCAATCATCCCATATTTAAACGGAGTCTCTTGGTTCCCTGTAACAGCTTTATTTACAATTTCTCTATTTGTCTTTGTTGCAGGATTGATCTTATATTTTGGCGAACGTGAGATAAAAAATATTTGGATTTCTGTTGCTGGTTTGTTTGTTTTAATCATCAGTTTTATATCTTTTAATATTGAAACTCCTGATAAGAAGTTTGTCATCAGAATGATGGGAGATGGAGCCGAAATTATCGGTTATCGTTCAACAGATGAACATGTTGTTATTCCAAAAAAAATAAACAATATCCCAGTAATTTCAATTGGTGAAAGAGCCTTTATGGGGACTCAAGTTGAGACAATCGATATCCATGATGGAATTTATGAAATTAAGGATTATGCTTTTGCGAATAATTCAAATCTAAACTCAGTGAATCTTCCAAATAATGCATCGTTAGGTAGAGGATTATTTTATGGGGCTTCGAATTTATATGAAATTAATTTGCCCGATTCATTAACAGAAATTCCAGATTATATTTTTTACGGAGCCTCGAATTTATCGGGTATAAATCTATCTAATAATATTACAGCTTTGGGTTATGGATCGTTTGCATATACATCAAATCTATCCGAAATTGTTTTACCGGATAGTCTAAAGATCATCAAAGATGCAGCGTTTATGGGATCCGGAATATCATCAATTACTATTCCAGATTCAGTCGTTTATCTAGGGTCTTTAGCCTTTTCGGAAACACCTAATTTAGATGATGTTCAACTTTCTAATCAAATTATGACTTTAAATTATGGATTGTTCATGAATGCTACGGGTTTAACATCCTTTGTAGTACCAAAAAACGTCACTGCAATTGCCGATGAAGTTTTTTCTGGAGCCAGATCCTTAGAAAACATCGATATTCATGAAAATGTCAATTCTTTTGGTAAAGGAGTTTTTAAGTATGCAAACAGTTTAGTTTCTTTAGAGATTCCGGAGGGTATAACTTCTGTAAACGAAGATTTCTGTCGTGGATGTGATTCATTAATATCCATCAATTTACCCGATAGTATAACGACGATAGCGGATAGCGCATTTAGCGGTGCATTATCTTTGGAAAATATCACATTACCTCCTAATCTTGTCTCGATAGGTAGCGACGCGTTTGCAAACAATAAATTGTTGAAAACTATTTCAATTCCCGAATCAGTAACAAATATTGGACCGGGCGCATTTAGAGGAGCTGAAAGTTTAACAGAACTTGTATTACCGGAAAATGTAAAAGAAATCAATAATTATTTGTGTGATGGATGTATTGTGCTCAATAATGTTGTATTTTCAACCACAATTAATAAGATTGGGAAGTATGCATTTAGAAATGCTGAAAAATTATTGCAAATGAGCATTCCAGGTACAGTGAAAACAATCGGTGAGTATGCTTTTTTTGGTGTATCATCGCTAGAATCACTTTCACTTGCAGAAGGCATTGAAGTGATTCAGGCATATGCATTTTATGGAGTGCGTCAACTTAACTCGATAACCTTACCATCGAGCATAACACGCATAGATGACGGAGCTTTTGGACAATGTGAAACTTTAGAATCAATCTATATCGGTGAACAAGTTGAATACATTGGGTATTATGCGTTTTATGGCTGTTCTAATGTCACGATTTATATCGATTTATTCCAGATTCCTGAAATCTGGCATCCAAATTGGAATCCTAATAATCGTCCCGTGGTTATGAAAACGTAATTAATCATTTAATATTAACGATCAATAAAATAAAAAAAGCTTCAGACTTGAAGCTTTGCACATTCAAGAATTTCGTAGAATGCTAGATGGCAGTCAACATTCTAAATTCATGGATGTGCTTTTTTCTTTGGGAGAAAAATAGAAATAAGTATGTATTTCACCATAAAAAGGGGCTTAATACATTTATATTATATAACAACATGAATAATAATTCACATTAAATTACTCAAAATTTACATAAAAACGTTTTCATAAGTGTTTGATGTAAATTAGCATATAAATGGCTTTATAAAACATTATGTTATATAATAGTTTTGGAAATTAAGGAGGACCTATTATGGCAAAATTAGAGATTCATAACTTACATGTAGGAATTGAAGGGAAAGAAATATTAAAAGGAGTTGACTTAGTCGTTAACTCAGGAGAAGTTCACGCAATTATGGGACCGAATGGTACGGGTAAGTCTACACTTGCAAGTGCATTAATGGGCCATCCAAAATATGAAATTACTGAAGGTGAAGCTTTACTCGATGGAACAAATTTACTCGAACTTGAAGTTGATGAACGTGCGAGAGCAGGTTTATTTTTAGCAATGCAATATCCAGCAGAAGTTCCAGGGGTTACAAATAGTGATTTTATGCGTCAAGCGCTGAGAGCAACTTCAGGTAAAGACGTTGGATTATTTGAGTTTGCATTAAAATATGAAAAAGTTGTTGAAGAATTAAAGATGCGTCCAGATTTAGCACATCGTTATTTAAACGAAGGATTTAGTGGTGGTGAACGCAAAAGAAATGAAATTCTTCAGCTTAAAGTAATCCGACCAAAGTTTGCGATTTTAGATGAAATTGACTCAGGCTTAGATGTCGATGCTTTAAAAATTGTCGGTGAAAATGTGAGCGAACTTGTCGATGAAAATTTCGGATGTATTTTAATTACACACTACCAACGCATATTAGATCATATTAAACCAACGAATGTTCACATTATGATCGATGGTAAAATTGTTTTAAGCGGTGGGCAAGAATTAATTGAAAAGATAGACAAGAATGGTTATGAATGGATCAAAGATGAACTCGGAATTGAATTTGCTGAAGGCGAAGAATAATGAGAGATATTGTCATTGAAAAACAGACAGTCCAAACGAAACTTCCAAAAGATTTCGTTTACGACAATCACACATTAACCATTCCAAAAAATATAGCATTTCAAGATCCTATTAAAATTACCATATTAGATGATCACAATGATTCATTAAAAATTGTGGTTTCAGAAAATACAAGTATTAAAATTATATTAGAAGTAAAAAATGACACTTTAGAAGCAAGCACATACCATTTAAATTTACTTGCAAAGAAGAATAGC
>Ga0265294_10009247_pt1 | contig 11391 bp, 10 predicted proteins | sample MunlanPumphouse3_FD_192504 | JGI IMG/M metagenome (GOLD analysis project Ga0265294, IMG submission 192504) | Groundwater microbial communities from a municipal landfill in Southern Ontario, Canada - Pumphouse #3 | ecosystem: Environmental > Aquatic > Deep subsurface > Groundwater | place...
ATTCAAAGGCTGTAGATTGACTTCATCAGCCAGTATATCAAACTTATATTCAGGCAAAGACTTTGAATGGTTTATCAATCCGGAAAAAACAAGTCTGGCATTTTCATCATTGATTTTACCACGACCTTCCATTCCCATTTTGTCAAATTGGCCGTTCAGCGTCATGTTTTTGTATTTGTAACCATTGTAGAAAACAAATGGTATCATGCCGTCAATTTTTCCGGACAATCCATTTTTGGAATCAATTGCTCCATCGACAGTCACATTAAAAGCTATATTCTCCAGCATCTTATAGTCCGGAAATATCTGGTTCATTTTAAACGCATCAGTTCTTATATTCCCTTTAAATAAAAAACCTTCATTTTGGGGAGACAGCTGAATATCTGTACCAACGTTACCCGCTGCAGTGGCGAAATCTCCTCTGAGCACCCACCGATGAGCGACAGTGTTGATATTCCCCATATAATTGATAGTGCCGAGATTACGTAAGGCTGGTATTTCTGTAAACTGATTGGTCGCTACACCGGAAAAATATTCCAGACATTCTGGCATGATACGAAGTGTTCCTATCAAACCATTCATATACAAATTCTTAATTTTAGGAAGGCCTTTTAAAGTGATTTTTCCATTTAAAAGAAATATATCATCCATATTGACCAAAACCTGATTGCAAGTCAGTTCGGATAATTTCCCAATAGTGGATAAAGACAATTTGACCGGCTTATTCAGATTGGTCAGAGAAACGTTCAAAAAGGAAAAATCAGAAGGGACAAAAGTAATCTTGATATTTGTCTGATTAAATCTAACCGAATCTGAAAAATTCGAAAAAGCAGAAAAGCCATGATATTTAGCATCAAGCGAATCAATTTCTAAGCTTGAATTGGCAGAATAGATTTTCAGGTTTCTCAAAGTAAAAGCATTTTCAGAGAGTTTGGTTTGAAATTTAAGGTTGTCAATGATCAAACCACATTTTTCTTTTGCCTGAAATTTATAAATCCATAGCTGATAATGTTTTTTAGGAGCAATCTTTAGACTCAGTTTTGCAGAAATCCGGCTAAAATCAAGGTGATTTCCGTCAAGACCGTCAGTTTTAATCAATTCAGATTTCACATCATAATGAATCCGGCTATTTCGCAACAGAATCGTCGAAAAATCAAGATGCCAGGGCAGAATCGTTTTTTTATTGGGCTTTTTAAAAGCATCTATGATCGGCTGAATGTTCAATTTACCTTTAGGGGTATTACGCCAAAGATGGATATCAGCACAAATCAGACGTAAGGCATTCAATTCCAAACGTCTGCTTAATAGAGGGATAATCCGCACTTCAGCATCAAATCTTTCTGCTTTCAAGATTTGATGACCTAAGCTATCATTGATTTGTACATGATGAAAAACGAGACCACGAAAAAGGCTGATATCTGAATCCTCAATATATATCTTAGTTCCGGTCTTTTGATTGAGATCTTTGGTTACACTATCGACCAAACGCTGTTGAAAATAGGACGTATTCAACAAAATCAGAGGTATGCCAATCAGTATCAGCAACACAAGAAGCACTATGATTCCCGTTCTTTTCAAAATAATTTGGTACCTTTGTCTGGCTGTAATCCGTTTGTCATACTTTTATATGCAAAAATAAGAAAAAGGCGCACATATTTTACAGTCAAACTGATAAAAACACAATTTTGACTTTTTATGTCCCACATAACTATTCTTGGTATAGAATCATCTTGTGATGATACTTCAGCAGCAGTCATCCGGGATGGTTATTTGTTGTCTAATGTCGTTTCCAGCCAAAAGATACACGAAGCATACGGAGGAGTCGTTCCGGAACTGGCATCAAGAGCACATGAACAAAATATCATACCTGTTGTCGATCAAGCACTTAAGAAAGCCGGCATTTCAAAAAAGGAACTTTCATCTGTCGCTTTCACCCGTGGCCCTGGACTGATGGGCTCTTTGCTGGTAGGGACGTCCTTTGCCAAAGGTTTCGCCAGATCTTTAAATATTCCATTGGTGGATGTCAATCATTTACAAGGTCACATTCTGGCACATTTCATACAGGTGGAAGGAGAGGATCACCAATTCCCGAAATTCCCATATTTATGCTTGCTTGTATCTGGCGGCAATTCCCAGATTGTGTTGGTCCGTTCATACAATGATATGGAAATCATCGGCCAGACCATAGATGATGCAGCTGGAGAAGCTTTCGACAAATGTGCCAAAGTGATGGGGTTGCCTTATCCCGGAGGTCCGGTAGTAGACAAACTTGCCAAGTTGGGAAATCCCCAAGCCTTTAAATTTAGCAAACCTCATATTCCTAAATACGACTACAGCTTCAGCGGTCTCAAAACCTCTTTCTTATATCGTTTGCGTGACGAAGTTGCCTTGAATCCAAATTTTATTGAACAAAACAAGGAGAGTTTGTGTGCCTCTCTGCAAGCCACTGTGGTGGATGTCTTGATGGATAAGCTCAGAAAAGCATCCAAAGCACTGGGTATCAAAGAAGTTGCCCTTTCAGGAGGTGTCTCTGCCAACACCGGTTTACGCACAGCCTTCGCTGATCATGCGAAAAGATACGAATGGACGATTCATATCCCTAAATTTGCCTATACGACAGATAACGCCGCCATGATCACCATGACGGGTTATTTCAAATACCAGGATGGCCTTTTTGCATCTATGGATGTAGCGCCATATTCAAGAGTCACCCTATAAAACGAGTATGCTGAAATCCCTCTTTTTTGTATTTATCGGTGGTGGATTCGGCAGTGTTTTGCGCACTTTGGTCGGAAAGCTTTTCAGTTTTGCCGGATTCCCGGTTGGAACATTGATTGTCAATATCTTGGGCAGTCTTCTGATCGGATTCCTATACGCATTGCTGAGCCGGCAGATTATTGGAGAAAATGAACGGTTACTTTTGGCTGTGGGGTTTTGTGGTGGCTTCACTACGTTCTCCACCTTTTCCAACGAGAGTCTGCATTTGCTAAGGAGTGGTCAAACCGGAAGTTTTATTTTATACGCAACCGGAAGTTTTATGCTTTGTTTGATTTCTGTTTGGTTGGGGGATAGACTCGGGTCTAGAATATAAGAAAAATGCCACCCCTGAATAAACAGAGATGGCATTTTCAGTTATATGCCAGAGGTCTTTATGCTTATACGATATGACGGATCAAACTTTCCTTATCACCATACATCATATTAATTACAGGAATCTCAATCATGGTATAAGCACCCGGGGCCTGTTTGAAACTTGCACGTGCAACGCATACCAACACCTGTGCTGTCAAAGCCGGATTATTGATCTTCATATTGAATTCAAGCAGTTGGTTCTGAGTCTTTCCGGATACACCTTTGCGCGTCATGTGGACACCATGTCCCATGTCAATCAAAGCATCCACATCATCCACCTGCATCACATGCGTTTCATCGCTTGCGAAATAAGGATCGATCTTGATGGATTCTGCAACTTTGTCAAAATCATAACCATCCTCCAGCTCGATATAAACCATTCGACGGTGAACGCCGGTTCCCAACGGAATGGTCATAGAAAGGGCAGCCTTAACGCCTGGTTTGGATTTTACACAAACCGTATGTCCCATACTCATACCAGGGCCGAAATTGGTATAACTGATACCTTTGGGTACAATGGCTTCCATCAAGGCACGAACCATGGAATCACTTCCCGGATCCCATCCTGCAGATATGATGGACACCGCATGATTAGCCTTGGCTACTTTGTCCAAGGATTCATGTAAATCCCATATTTTACCATGAATGTCAAAACTGTCTACCGTGTTGATACCCAATGCAAGGATTTCTTTGGCATGTTCTTCAACGCTACGTGTCGGTGTAGATAAAAAGGCGACATCTACGTGATCCAGTTCACGTATATCAGTAACAATAGGAATACCGGCAAGTTCATTGGGACATTCAGCCTTTATGGTACGGCGCACAATACCTGCAATTTCAAAATCAGGAGAAGCCTGAATGGCTTCCAACACGTACTTCCCGATATTGCCATATCCAACTATGGCGGCACGAAATTTTCTCATATTCAATTATTTTAGACGTTACAATTTTCAGGCCGCAAATATACAAAAAGAAAAATATGGCCACAATATTATTGCATACATTCTAAAAAGAAGGGCCAATCACTATTATCTCAAAGTAATATCATCACCTTTTTTCCTTTTAACAATTTTGATTTGTGCCTTCTTCCATTCTGAAAAAGAGCGATACTATTTTAGTTTGATAATTAATGAAAATATATAATTTTGCATCCAAATTCAGGAACAGATTGAAATCTTGCCGGTCATGAACATCGAAGAATTAAGGGAATATTGTCTGTCTATGGATGGTTCAGAAGAATGCCTTCCTTTTGATGAGGTCACGTTGGTCTATAAAGTCATGGGGAAGATGTTTGCCTTAATACCGATTGATCGGGACACCTTAAGTGTCACTGTCAAATGCGATCCGGAAAAAGCTGTTGAACTGAGAGAAAGATATGCTGCCGTCGAATCCGCCTATCACTTCAACAAACGATACTGGAACACCCTATATCCGAATCAGGATATGGATGATAAAGAAATAAAAAAGTGGATCAGACATTCTATCGATGAAGTCATCAAGAAACTTCCCATCATCAAACAGAGAGCGTATCGAAACTCCCTCTGCCCGAATCATTAAGATTCTTTGAATATCTTATTCTGAAGAATTGGATTTTTTTGTTCTTATCTCTGCATTTTTATCTTTATTCAATAAAAAACGTTTGATCTTCAACGTTGCCGTTTTTTCAAAAGGTTCATCCTGTAAATGTACGTCAGATAGTTGAGAATGCTTGCTCACAGTCTGATTCACGCGATCTTTCAACTCTTTCAGATATAATTCCATTTTTTTCTTCAGCTCTTCCTGATAATTATGAGCTGAAACTTTCAGTTCTTGATAACGTTTTGAGAATTCTTCCGGATTCAGATAAACCCTGGCTATCAGTTTTCCTTTGTTTTCGTATACAACAGATTCGACCACTCCATCCATCTCATTAATAATGGCCTCTATTTCTTCAGGGTAAATATTCTCACCACTCGATCCAAGAATCATATTTTTACTGCGCCCTTTGAGGTATATATTCCCTTTTTTATCAAGGATAGCAAGATCTCCGGTACATAACCATCCGTCAGGACTCAAGACTTCAGCTGTTTTCTCGGGATCCTTGTAATAGCCTTGCATAACATTACGACCACATACAACCAATTCACCTTCACCTGATTGAGGATTGACATTGATTAGTTTAGTCTTTATACCTTTCATGGCAGGTCCATTGGAACGGAAGATGGTCTGTTCAACAGGAGAGCCGAAAAGCATTGGCGATGTTTCAGTAAGCCCATACCCAACGGAATAGGGGAATTTGGCATCTCTCAGAAACCTTTCTACTTCAGGGTTAACAGCGGCGCCACCAATACCGAAAAATTGCAATTTGCCGCCAAAAGTCCTATATAGCTTTTTACCGGCAGCACGATGAAGAATAATCTGGAACGGACGAATGTTATATAGAAAACGCATGAAAGGATTTTTCGTCAATTTAGGTTTTACACCCACTTTAAACATCTTTTCAATAATCAACGGCACCGTCAACATCATTGTCGGTCTGAGTTTCTTTAACAAAGGCATCAATACATTTGCTGTCGGTGCTTTGTCAATATAATGTGTTGTGGCTCCCTGCATGGTTCCCAATACTAGGCCAAGGGTACATTCATAGGTATGCGCTAGTGGCAATACTGATAAATAAACGTCTGTGCTGCTGACAGGATATAGGGTAGTACACATCTGTGCATCCCAAACAATATTATCATTGGTCAGCATAACCCCCTTGGAGCGGCCTGTCGTACCAGAGGTATATATGATGTTGGACAAATCATTCTCTTTTATCCTATTAGGAGTATAGCTTTTAAATGCTTCTTCATGTTGGAGGCAATAATCGTCAATTGTTTCTCCAGTTGATGCGGAATGAAAATCATCCATGATGATGATCAAGCCATCGAATTTTATTTTTGAACCTATTTTATGATATACTTTATTTGAAAGGATTAAAGCTTTTGCATCTGAATGGGTTATGACTGTAGAAACTTCATCCGGTGAAAAATCGACCAAAACCGGTACAATAATAGCCCCCATCGATGCTATCCCAAAATAGGAGACCCCCCAATGAGGCATATTTTCTCCAATTAGAACGATTTTATCAAATTGACGGATGCCATGTTCTGATAAAAAGAATCGTAATTTTGAGGACTTCTCACCCAACATCTTGTAGGTGATTGTGCAATCCGAACCATACGTGTATGCAATTTTATCGCCATAAAGGTTCACGCTGTTTTCCAAAACCGATTGTAACGTATTCAAAGGGGTATCGATCATATGTTTATATTAAATATTGCCGCAAAGTTAGAATGTTTTTTGGGTTTTTACCATTTATACAAACTTAAAACAAAAAGAAGTGGTAAATGTTTAATAATTTGTATTTTGAAATAATTCATCACGATATGTTGTGAAATACGGAATAAATATTTATTTTTGCGACATATTTATAACAGATATGCAACTAAATACTTTACATTTCGGCTATCACCATTATACTGAACGTTAATACGGTTGGCTGAACTTATAGTGTAACAAATAAAATTCAAAAGGCTTACCGTCATATGGTAAGCCTTTTTTATTCAAATAATTCAATCATTATGCTAAGAATAGCTGTTCAATCCAAAGGTCGTCTCAATGAAGACACCATGTTGCTGCTTCAGGAAGCTGGCATCAAACTCGCTCCCGGCAAACGGACGCTCTTGGTCCCATCCAAGAATTTTCCTGTAGAAATCTTATTCTTAAGGGATGATGACATACCTCAATCGGTTGCATCAGGCGTTGCAGACGTTGGTATTGTCGGAGAAAATGAGTTTTGCGAAAAGAAAGAAAATGCCAATATCATCAATCGGTTGGGATTCAGTAAATGCCGGCTTTCCATCGCTATTCCCAAATCAATTGATTATTCTGGTATAGAATGGCTAAACGGTAAGACAATTGCCACATCATATCCTGTCATTTTGGGCGATTTTCTCAAGTCAAAAGGCGTTAAGGCTGAAATACATGTCATTACCGGTTCTGTGGAAATCGCACCTGGTATTGGCTTGGCAGATTGTATCTTTGATATCGTAAGTTCAGGCAGCACTTTGGTGAGCAATCAGCTGAAGGAAGTGGAAGTGGTGATGCAATCAGAAGCACTCCTGATAGGCCATACGGCCTTGACAGAAGAAAAGCAGACGATCCTGGATGAATTGATGTTTCGCATTCAGGCAGTCCAATATGCCGAAAACAAAAAATATGTGCTGATGAATATACCCAATGACAAGATTGAGGCCATTGTCAACGAAATACCGGGTATGAGAAGTCCGACAGTGATGCCGTTGGCCAAAGAAGGCTGGAGTTCATTGCATACAGTGCTGGAAGAAAAAAAGTTTTGGGAAGTAATCGGCAAATTAAAGACTTTGGGAGCCGAAGGCATACTTGTTTTACCCATCGAAAAAATGATCATATAGAGGCGTATGAGTTCCATATGACCTAAGACGAAATAAATGCTTATCAAATGAAAATTATCAGATATCCATCGGAAAGTGAATGGCCTGCGCTTCTTGCAAGACCGGCTTATGATACGACACAATTGAACGAAATCGTAAGTGGTGTATTGCGTTCCATCAAAAACGAGGGAGATCAGGCTGTCAAGGAAAATGAATTGAAATTTGATCAGGTTGACCTGAAAAAGTTATCTGTTTCAGAAAATGAATTCACTGAAGCAGAATTGCTTGTATCAGAAAACTTAAAGCAGGCCATTAATCTTGCAATGCAGAATATCACAGCATTCCATGCTGCACAAAACACCGCATTGCCCAAAGTGGAAACGGTTTCAGGCGTCACTTGCTGGCAAAAGGCTGTCGCCATAGAAAAAGTCGGATTATACATTCCGGGGGGAACTGCTCCTTTGTTTTCAACCGTATTGATGTTGGCCATCCCGGCCCGGATTGCCGGATGCAAGGAAATCGTGCTTTGCACACCCCCCGACAAGGAAGGAAAAATCAATCCTGCTGTATTGTATGCAGCTAAAATCTCAGGCGTGAGCCAAGTATTCAAGATCGGCGGCATACAGGCCATCGGTGCCATGGCTTACGGTACTGAAAGCGTGCCGAAAGTCTATAAGATTTTCGGACCCGGCAATCAATACGTCACCAAAGCCAAACAACTGGTCAGTCTTCATGACGTGGCCATCGATATGCCTGCTGGGCCTTCAGAAGTGGAAGTGCTTGCCGACGAAACCGCCAATCCTGCCTTTGTAGCCTCCGATTTGCTTTCGCAGGCAGAACACGGTGTAGATAGTCAGGTGATTCTCGTTACCACCAGTGAAGCCCTGATATCCGAAGTCATGGAAGAAGCAAAGACGCAGACGACTCAATTACCACGCAAGGACATCATCGAAAAGTCTTTGGCTCACAGCAAAATCATTCTTGTTAAAAATATGGAGGAGGCCATCAGCCTCACCAATGAATATGCACCTGAACACCTCATCATTTCTACGAAAGAATACAGGAATGTAGCTGAAAGAATAACCAATGCCGGTTCTGTTTTTCTTGGACACCTCACACCGGAAAGTGCCGGCGATTATGCCTCCGGAACCAACCACACTTTGCCGACCAATGGTTGTGCAAAAGCATACAGCGGCGTCAATCTGGACAGTTTCAGAAAAAAGATAACCTTTCAGGAAATCACCCCGGAAGGTTTGCAAAACATTGGTTCAGCTGTAGAAATCATGGCAGAAACCGAATCGCTTTTCGCTCACAAGAATGCAATGTCACTTCGACTCAAAAACAAATAAATTGTTTACCGATGAACCTACAAAACTTAATCAGACCAAACATATATAACCTCAAGCCATATTCTTGTGCAAGAGATGAATTTAAGGGAAAAGCATCCGCCTATCTGGATGCCAACGAGAACCCTCTGAATGCTCCTTACAACCGTTATCCGGATCCACTGCAAAATGATCTCAAGGAAAAGGTTGCCAGACTTAAAAACATTGATCCTGAAAAGTTGTTTTTCGGAAACGGAAGCGATGAACCCATCGACCTGGTTGTTCGCATTTTCTGCGAACCCGGTGTGGACAACATCGTGGCCATTGATCCGACATACGGCATGTATCAGGTTTGTGCGGACATCAACAACGTGGAATACCGCAAGGTACACTTGTTGGAGGATTTTTCACTGGACGTGGACAGTGTGCTAAACGCTGTGGATGATAGAACCAAGATCATCTTCATGTGTTCACCGAACAATCCTACCGGCAATGACCTGAATGTCAATGATATGAAAAAGGTCATCCAAAGCTTTAACGGCATTGTTGTCATTGACGAAGCTTATATTGATTTTTCTTCCAGAAAAAGTTTCTTGACTGAACTTGACCAATATCCTAACCTCATAGTGCTGCAGACTTTTTCTAAAGCCTGGGGGATGGCTGCCATCCGTTTAGGGATGGCCTTTGCCTGTCCTGAAATCATCGGTTTCTTCAACAAGGTAAAATATCCGTACAACATCAATCTGCTGACTCAATACTTTGTAGGAGAAGAAATTAAAAAACTCAAACGCAAAGAAGATTGGGTGGAAATGCTGGTTTCCCAACGCGAAAAGCTCATCGATCAACTGGAAAAGCTACCCATGGTTCAGAAAGTTTACCCAACCGATGCCAATTTCGTTTTGGTCAAAGTCAATGATGCCAATGCAACTTATCGCTATCTGGTGGAACAGGGTATCATAGTCAGAAATAGAAACAATGTCTCCTTATGCCTTGGATGTCTGCGCATTACTGTTGGCATACCCGAAGAAAGCACTTTGCTGATTGATACCTTAAAAAAAATGAAATAATTTACGGCAATGAATACCAAAAAACGCGTACTTTTTATTGATAGAGATGGAACCATTGTGATTGAACCTCCCGTTAATTATCAACTGGACAGCCTTGAAAAACTCGAGTTTTACCCGCATGTTTTCCGCAACTTGCATTTTATTCGCGAAAAACTTGATTTTAAGTTTGTTATGGTATCAAATCAGGATGGTATGGGTACCAGTTCTTTTCCTGAAGAGACCTTTTGGCCGGCACAAAAAAAAATACTGAAAGCTTTTGAAAATGAAGGTATTGTTTTTGATGCCATACACATTGACCACTCCATGCCTGCAGATAATGCTCCTACACGAAAGCCGCGACTTGGCATGCTTCAGGAATATCTGACAGATGAATATAATTTGCCCGCTTCTTTTGTAATAGGAGACCGCCAGACAGATGTACAAATGGCCAAAAATCTGGGTTGTAAAGCCATTTTGCTTCAGGAACCTTCGGAGAGCTTGTCAGAAAAGCTGAAATCGTCCGGTTTGGAAGGCGTTTGCGCCCTGATTACGGACAAATGGGACGACATTGCGGCTTTCCTCTTTGCCGGCGAAAGGAGGGCTGTGGTGGCCCGCAAAACGCATGAGACGGATATATATGTAGAGATTAATCTCGATGGTAACGGAAAGACCAATATTGAAACGGGTTTGGAATTCTTCAACCATATGCTGGACCAAATCGGTAAACATGCCGGAATAGACTTGACGATACAAACCAAAGGGGATTTGAATGTGGATGAACACCACACGATAGAAGATACGGCCATCGCCCTGGGAGAGGCTTTGCTCAAGGCTCTGGGTGATAAGCGAGGCGTTGAACGTTACGGATTCTGCTTGCCGATGGATGACTGCCTGTGCAATGTCGCCTTAGATTTTGGCGGACGATCCTGGCTGGTCTGGGATGCTGAATTCAAACGCGAAAGGGTGGGAGACGTTCCGACAGAAATGTTCCTGCACTTCTTCAAGTCGTTAAGTGATGCGGCTAAGATGAATCTGAATATCAAGGCTGAAGGAGAGAATGAGCACCACAAAATTGAAGGAATCTTCAAAGCCTTCGCCAAATCAATCAAAATGGCAATCAAACGGGATATCTACAATTACGAATTACCCTCGACCAAAGGGGTTATTTAGTCGTGGATGGCCGTGTAAAAAGAAATTAAGTGCGGAAATTGATTTTCTTATTTTATGAAACATGACACATTTCATAAAAATGATTACATTTAGAGCCTTGATCTCAATGATAGACATGAACGGCTTTTATACCTGAAAAACACATGAAACACCATTTGTCCGTTTTGGTTTTGTTTTATATGCTTACTTTCAACTGTCCCGGACAAGACTTGCCAAAAATAACCTTTAGTCCGCATTGGCTACCCCAGGCACAATTTGCAGGCTATTATGTAGCAGAAAAAAAAG
>Ga0265294_10009249_pt1 | contig 11387 bp, 8 predicted proteins | sample MunlanPumphouse3_FD_192504 | JGI IMG/M metagenome (GOLD analysis project Ga0265294, IMG submission 192504) | Groundwater microbial communities from a municipal landfill in Southern Ontario, Canada - Pumphouse #3 | ecosystem: Environmental > Aquatic > Deep subsurface > Groundwater | place...
CGTTGGGCGTATGGCCTGCGTCAATACAGATAATCATAATATCACCCTCTCTTATTTCATCACCAGTGACAAAACAAAAGACGCTATGCCGATAGCGCCCACTATGTAACCCCATACGTTCTTGCCGCCGGTTTCCTTGCCGTGATTCTCAAAAAGCACCCGCTCGCAATCGTTGATTTTCTGCCGCAGACCGTTGTAATCCCGGATCAGCACCTGTGTTTTCTCCAACTCTGCGTTGGTGTGTTCCAGCCGCTTGCTGAGATCTACCATCATCTCATAGAGAGTTTTATTGTCGTACCATTCTTTTTCTGTCACCTGTCCACCCCCTGATAAAATTTACCAAAAAGGGAAGTGTTGGTTAGACACCTCCCATAGCGACATGATATGCTCAATATGCAGGCTGCGGAGGCTTAATCTCCGTAAACCCGTCAGGACACCCCCGGCGGGTCGCCTGCAAATCATCTTGATTGTGAATAATTTATCGTGTATAATGTTGCCAAAAGTGGTGATGCAATGGAAACGATCGGTGTGTTTCTACTGGCAGCGTTAATGCTGGCAGGGATATTTACTAAAAGGAGATGGTAGAATGAGTCTTACTAGCATTGCAAGTATTATCTCTATATCTGTTATCGGCGTTCTTGTACTGTACGACATGGCGTCTGGCAATAAACCAATAACCCATTCGGAAGCAGATAAATGGTTTTCGAGCCTGCCAGTATGGGCAAGGCTTCTAGTTGCTGCAGCGGGAATTGTTTTTATACTGTCTTTGCTTGCTGCATCCGGCCCGCCATCTGCCATGTGGCCTGAGTAGTTATTTTATCACCAATCCGTTACCCTTCTTGACAACCCTTTCCCCTCTGGCCTCTAATATATCCTTCTTGGCCTTTGTGTTCGCATCGGTCATAATATCCTGCATCTTTTTAGCCGCATCTTCAGGCTTTAGATCCTTCCTCATCTTTGCGAATTCCTGCTGGGTGTACTCCCCTAGAAGCCGCTGGTAATTAGAATACTCCTGCCCTGACAGCGTAAACTTCTTGCCGCTTATGGTAATGGATTTATCCGCTATCCTCGGCACTTGGTTTGTCGCGCCAGTCATGTCATATATATCCTGCACTCTCTGGACTTCCGGAGAAGGATTATAGGTATTCACAAACGCAGGATTAAGGAACACGTTGAACGGGGTGTTGTTACCGCTTGGGTATGTCCCTAGAGGTTGCCCCAGAGTGCCGTATTTTTCGGGAAGCGTAGAAGCAAGTCCCGGTATTTTAGCCTTAACCCTGTTAATAGACTCTTTCCCCTTCATTGGGTCGTAAGTCTCCCGCCGTTGGTTGTCAACTAGCTGGCGCACCTGGCTTAAAAGCGTTGGTATAAATGATGATGGTACGTTTTCAAGCACCTTGACGACACCCTTGCTGTAATCCCCGTAACCGCCGCTAAACAGTGTTTGTATGCCCTGCACTACAGGCTGTTCCGCAAAGGCATTAATACCTGTCGCCAGTGCGCTCAAAAGTGGGCCGACAAGCCCCTTCTCTGTCCCCCTGTTGGCATCAATATCAGCGCCTATTGCTAGAGGTATTGCCTGCGGCTGGAACCAGTCATAGCTGATGATCTTGTCGCCCTTCTGCGGTTTCGTATCGCCGCCGCCGAATATAAGACGCTTTAACGCCGAGGCGTTGATGCGGTATTCCCCGAATCCCTGTTGGTTTTGAAGTTCTGCAAGGTCATAGTCATCATGTCTTTTACCTGTTATGATTCCCAGTTTGTGCAGGAGCGCCCCCGTTCCAAAAAGGGCAGCAGATCCTACAGTTGCACGGGAGAACGAATCGACAAACGCCCTCTGGTCAAACTTCTTCTTGGCAAGAGGTTTTGCCATCTCTATGAGTGATTTTGTAAAGCCGGCAGGAGAATACGCCAGACCGCGCGACAACAAGTTCGCAGGGGTGCGAGGGTATTTGACTATGAAATCACCCATGCCAAACTCACGCGCCGGCCTGTCCTTTGCGAACTTCACCGTATGAGCAGGGTCGTTCATCAGCTTTTTAAGTCCGACAAATACCGCTGTCAATGCGTTCTCGTCTTGGAACGTCCTGTATAATCCGTCCAGGTGTGCGGTATTCATCATTTCCTCTGTCGGAGTATTGGTCTTTGCCGCCCTCATTTGATTGGAAAGGCTGTCCTCATAAGCTGCCCGATAGAAGGCGCGGTCAGTTGCGCGAAGCTCAATATTCATAGCCGTCTCCGCTTTTCCCATGAATCCCTTGCGGAAAACCCTGCCTTGCGGCAGATCAAACTTGGTAGCCATAGCGGATGTATCAATACCCAAAAGCGCATCCTCTAACCCGTGCTTCCATCCCTGCTTGAATCCCTTGGCCTGCGCCCCCAGGTCAGGCAATACCTTTGTGCGCTTTCCGGTCAACAGGGACAACGGCCTGTCAATAGCCGCCCCTAAAACGCCGCTGACGTTCTCCATGCCCATAAACCCGACGTTTCCGACAATGTTTCTGATGGCGGTTTTCGGGTTCAAGAGTTGCGCCATTGTGTGGACTGTAGCCACCTTGCGCAGAAAAGGAGCCGGTACCTGTGCCGCGATTTTATCTAGGACTTTGGCTATCTCAATATCCCTTTCCCTGCCCTCGACCAACTTGCCAGCCTTGTCCATCCCTGTCTTTATATCTTCCATAATCTTCGGGTCGGTATTGATCTTCTTGGCGTTTTTGCCCATCTGTTTTTCGATATCCTTATTTACCTTGTTAATCGTGTTTACATAGTATTTCTGCATCCCTTCCGGCGACATCTTGCCCCACAGCCGCAAGGATTGGATTGCCTGCCCCTGTGTCGTTGAGCGTTGAGACACTTCATTAATTATGTCTATCGCGTCGTCAAAGCGGTTTTCAGCGTTGGCCTTCTTTACCATCTCTAACTCAATCGTATTAGAGAGCGCAGTTCCGGGGTTCTGCTTGGCATGGCGAAGGGCGCCGTTTGTATCATCAGCAATCATCTTTTGCGCCTGCGCTATGGTCTCCTTGTTGGTAATAGCTTTGTAAGTACCGGCCCCGCCTTCGTATGTTTCCATTAAGAGTCCCGCTTTGACATCAGGATGAATCTCCGGGTTGTTCATGGCGGACACACCCAAAGAGCGAACCTTCGTCCCATCCCCTACCTCTGCCATCTTCTCCGGCACGGTAAATTTCGCCGCGCTAATAGAACCTTCGCGGGTAAGATTGTCTTTGGGTTGAAAGGGGCTCCACTCGATCATGTCAAAAAGTTCTTCGTCTGTGAGTGCCGTTGATTCAGCCGGCTTAACTGCGCCCTTGCCCTGTATGCGGTTCTTTATGGCAACATAATCCGCATTTGGCTGTATATCTATCCCCTCAAAGGTCTTTGCCCCATCTGTTAGGTTGTCATCAATTATAAGCTCAATCCGCTTCGCTAAAGCCTGATTCTCTGCGCCCTCGTCTTTAATAATCCGCTGTAAGGCGTTTTCAATCTCGGCATAGGTCGCATTGGTATTGTCAAGTATTCTTTCTATCGGTTCACTTGCGAAGCGTTTAGTGCCTGTTACATTGAGAGTACCATCCTGTGCGCGCCCGAATACCTTCTCTCCTTTAACCGCGCCCTTTAACTCTTGTAGGAGTCTTTCGGCTTCAGCTTGAATGTACTGCTTGACTTCCGGGTGGTCGTATTGGTATGCGTTCACCTTCCGGTTGCCAACTGCTTCAAAGGTACGTTCATCTATGGGGATGGCTAGCCCCTGTTTGCGGGTTTTTGGTTTTGGCATTTCAGGTACCTTGAGCCGCATTTCTGGCAGTGTTACCCTTGGAACCTCCGCTTTCGGTGGCGTTAGTCCTGTTTTTGCCCCAAGAGGACGGTTCAGCGATTGCCATACTTCAGGGTTAATATAACTAGGGCGTTGCACTGTGCGTAATGCCTGGAACACTTCATCGTTTACATAAACAGGTCGGTTTAGTTCTGTTCCTATTTGCAAAGTTGGCCTTTTTGGAAGCGGAGATTCAATGGGCCTCCATGATACCTCTGGCATATCCCTGTTGATAGGGGCCTCCAGCTTCGGCAGAGTCGGCGCTTCTACCTTCCTCCCCTGCGCCAATCTCCCAAGCCCCATTCCCAACAGCGCATTAATTCCCGCCGCCGTGCCCATTTCCCCTGCGCTCATGGGGCGCTCGTTTGCCGCCGCCATAACGCCCTCAAACGGTACGCTTGCCGCGCCCAGCTTCAATCCTGTCTGCGCGAAGGCAGGGAGTCTGTTCGCCTTTGGGATAAAAGGGAGGGCCCGCTCTATTGCGCTTTCCGCGCCGCCCCACAACTTCGCCCCTGCGCTTTTTATGCCACCAGCAGGGTTAGCTGTAAAGCCCATCAGTGCGCCCAAAATGTCGGCGGTTACGTCTCCGAATCCACTGCCTGTGGTCGCTTTCTCCGGGTTATCCGTGAGGGTCATAATCTCCGCGCCGCTCTGCGCTGCCCGTTCCATCCAGGGAACATCAAAAGCCTTGCGAAGTGGGGTGGACAGAGTTGTTGCCACTTTGGTAAATGTCGGGTGTTTCTCCGCAAACTCTGGGTTCACGTTAGACAGGACAGGGCTATGCTGCGCCGCCTTCCATTGCAGGGAAGGGTCAGACACTTCGGGGTCGAAGCCGACATCCTCTTTAATTGTCGTTGCCAATCTCATAAGTCCACCTTTAGGAGTGGACGCTAGATCCTGTAATCCCACGGGGATTCACCCCCTTATAATCCATACTGCGCCGGGTTGAAACCGTCATTTATCAACTCTTGCCGTATCTCAGCATCAGAATATCCGTTTGACCGCGCCTGCTGTATCATGTCCGCAACATCACCGCCGCCAGAACCGCCCCCGCCGCCGTATGTTTTCATATAGGCGCTAATCAAATCATCCTGCGTCCAGCTTCCTTCAGGCGGGTCATCCTTGCCCATCCAGAGGCGCGGGTCATTATATGCCGCCGCCTTAGCCTGGTCATAAAGCGAAGGTATCTTGGCGGAACTTCCGCCACCTCCGCCTCCTCCACCACCTGCGCCTTTCATTGCAGCTAGTGCTAGTTGTTGCTCCTGATACTGCCTGCCCCAGGTCTTTTCGCCTGTGTGCGGGTCAACGCCGGACAGGTCAGCATCTAGCTGCCGCTGTGTTAGCTTGTCGTTCAAAGACTGCCTTAGCGCATCAATGACCTGTGTACGCTTCAGTCCTTCGTATCCGGTCACGGGAGCCTCAAACCCGCTGGTCGTCTGGAATCCCCTGGTGGGGTCAGATCCCCAATAACGCTGGTCAATGTCCGCAGGACTTATCCCGCCCCGCAACATATTCTCACGGGTGAGACTAGCCAGCGCAGAAGCGTTTTGCCTGCCTGTGTCATCTGTGGCGGTGTTGTACTGATTCGCCGCGTTCTGCAGTGCTGTTATATAGGGAGATAAAGTCTCGGTTTTCTGTTGCGCCTTAGCATCGGCGCGGTATGACTTAATCAGGCCCGCCAGTTGCGAAGCCTGCTGAAACATATCCTCGCCGTACATACCTCTTAACTGGTTGGCGGTGTTGGCGGGCGTATTAAATAATTGTTCAGCCATGTCGCACCTCCTATTCTTCCCCCGCGTCTGCTAGCATCATAGCCAGGTTCCACAATGCGTTATAGTAGTTGCTCTGTGTGTTCGCTTGCATCTGTTCCCTCTGCAGCCCTGCGTTAAGATCCATTCCGTACTGTTGCAGGGCCGCCTGGTTTCTCGCGTTCCGGTCGGACAGCAGTGCGGTTAGCTTCTGGTATGCGTCGTTTGTCATGCCAGTGTATAACTCCCCCGCATACCTGCCGATCTGGGAGTCATACTGGTTTTTCAGATTATCCAATGCCGCCGCGTGGCTTTGGGAAATATCCCCCTCGCCCGTCTGCCTGTGTCCTCCCCTGGCGCTTGCATACCCTCTCGCCGCCAGCGCTTGCGTGAGACGCTTCTGTTGATCTGCCGCAAGCTGATTCTGTGACAGCACGGCTGAATTATACTGCGGCTCGAAATACGCCTTAGCCCGCGACAAGGCCTCGTCGTAGGTAATCTGCGGCACTTCTGGATAGCTGGTATCAAGAGTCGGCGGCGCTAAATACTGCGAAGTTGGCGCAGTGTAGGGACTGCTGTAGGAACTGGTATAGGAGGGACTGGTCGCCGTATTGCTTTTCAGCGCAGAAGCAATGCCGCTGATGCCCTTCCCGGCAATCTGCCCCACTGCCGGGCCGAACAGCTTCGACAGTCCCGCCCCTGCCAGAGAACCCAGCAGGGACGTTCCTGTACCGCTAGATGTGCGCGGCTTCGGTATAATATTTAGGTTTGTCAAATAAACACCTCCACTTTTGGAATTATCTTTTCAACGGCAGCACTTCTGCCTCGGTGATAATCTTCTGGATACTCAGAGGATTCGTACTGTCGTCCTCAATCCGATAGCTGATAGTACTGCCTCTAGCCAGCGGAATACGAAACTTGCGGCTCCTGATGTTATCGTGCCCTGCCCGCTTGTCTCCGGCAAACGTATCCACCAGTTTGCCCGGCACAATCGAAGCCTCCCGGTTGTCCACCTTGGGCTTGATGATCAGCTCAGTGGTGTCACTCTCCGCACTTACCATGACCATAAAGTTGTTGTACCTGTATGTGAAGTTCTCTCCCTGCGGTGACAACATCCGGGTATCGGCAATCATGCGGATATTCGCCCCGTCGAAAGAGTTGCCCGTGTCCATCCGGTATATCTTCCCATCCTGCGGATCTCCTGCGTACAATATGCCGTCTATCTCAACATAGCAGGATGCGCCATAAGTCCATGGCCCGTGCCACTCCCGTCCTTCCTGCCGGAAGTCGCAGGAAAATGTTACCCACTCCGGCCCTGTTTCGCCCAGGTGCTGGAACGAAACCCGATACCGCCCGTTGTGGTAAATGCCCGCCATTGACTCCCTGTTCACCGACCGGTCAATGTATGTCTGTATGTTCCTGCTGAGTGGGAATGACTCTATGCTTTCCTCCTGCAAGCCTGGCAGAAGCGCCATAATGCCAGTGCGTGACGGGAACGCCAGAATGGAGCGCAGGTCAGGCGTAATGCAGATATCAGATGCCCATGCCGACAGAGATCCGGAATTAGCGATAACTCGCATCGTAGTGGTGTCAACAGCCGGGTCGCTGTCAAATATAAACCCTGTGCTAGTCGTAATCGGCGCTACAAAGTCCTGTCCCATAGGAATCAGCGCCATGGGATTGTGTTTAATATCCAGAATCAACCCCGGACAGATGATATTCTGCACATCCCCCACAATCGCCGGGACGCTCTCCGGTTCCGTCGCCTTGGAGAACCACAACTCGTCCATGAAAACGTAAAACATATAGGTCAGGAACGAATACACCAGGCTACAGTTAGGCGGGATATTGTTGTTATCCAGCATCAGCGACGACAGGCCGGTGTCTGCCGTGGTATCGCTGTAGGTGGTAGTCGTGTTGTCCTCTAGGGTGGCTACATAATAGAAAACCGCACTGTTGCTCTTAGTGCGGTAGATTTTCCTTTCTGTGATTGTGCTATCGCCCGTAGGGATATCCGTCAGGGAGACGCTCTTACTTGTTACCGTTACCGCATTACTCGCGGCAGATGGGTTTGACTCGTACCCGTCCCGGTTGACAAAGGTAATTTTGTACTTGTACGCGCCGGTAAGCCCCGTGCCGCCTCCCTCAGCCGCATTGCAAGCCGTAGCCGGCGGGTCCACGCCAGCGTTTCGCACCTTTACTGCCGTTCCGATGGAATAGGTGGATGTAACATCCGGTACGGTATCCCACGGCTCCGATACCGTGACAATCTTGCTCGTGCCGTCATAGCCGCTTATAAACCGCACCTGGCCTGAGCCTGTCCCACCGGTAATAGTGATAAAAGCGTTGTTGTAGAAGCCATCCACAGCGGATGCCCCCGCCGCCAGGGTTATTGCGTTCTGCTTGGAGCAGGTGAAATAATCTACCCACAGCTGGTTGTTCTGAGCGGAGTAAGCGCCAGTAGAGCGGATGCCAGCAGTAAACCTAATTCGGTTTGTGCCTTCCGGGATCACCAGTCCTTCTGTGACTTTACGAGCGTACCCCGTAACTTCTGCTGTATCGTCGCTAACAACATAGACGGCGTCGCCAACCTGCCCCCCGCCCGAATCTTGGTACTGTATATAGACAACGACTGTTGAGCCAATTTGCGCCGACATTTTATAGGAAGCCGCGATAGATATAATATCCCCTACCACAAGCCCCATTTCGGCAAGTGTCCTGTATTGTCTTACGCCCCTGATATCCCCATAGTCTGATGCGTCAGTCATGGTTATTTTTAAAGACGTGCCGCTGATGCCGCCAGACACAGCCTCAACCCGCCCCGTTCCCCCCGTGGATTCTGTCCAATCGGTAAACGTATCCCCGGTGTCGTCATCAATGGTGCCGGTGTAATCGCTGAATAGAGGGTTTAGGGTCAGGCCCTGCGCCGTGCCTGCCGCTATCGTTGAATCGTCCGCATACAGCACAAAAGGCCGCAGCCCGTCCGCGCAGTACAGGCGGTCCTCGTACTCCTCCATGCTGACGCGGTTACCCGTCAAGAGGTTGTCCGTGCGCCCCAGGGGTGAAATGTCCAGCCGGTGGGGCTTGGTGAAGTCAAAGCTGTAGCCGACCAGCAAACTGCTGACAGTCGGCGTCTCGGTGGCCGTGCCGGTCATCTCGAATTTGATCTCTGAATACCTCAGCAGGGGTATCGCGCCCCCGCTGGCAAATATCTCCCGCCAGTCGCCGAACACAGTGCCGCTTCCTCCGCCCCGGGCGAACCACCGGACCGAAGTGCCCTCGGGCACGGTCTGCGCCCAGGACAGCAATGCGGTGGTAGGCGTGTTGCCCAGATCTAAGACGGGTGAAATCAGGCTGGCGAAAGCAGCATAGCCGGAATCGCCTGCCAGTGTAACGTCATCCAGGGAAGGCGTCACCATGTTGTCTGTCGTAGACAGTAGAACCCGCCACCGGACTTTGTATTTCGATACGTCCGTATCGGATGGAATGACCGTATCCCCGCCGGCCCTCGCCGTCCACCCTTCCCACGCGCTCCCGTTATATGTGTTGGTCTGCACGGCTGCGGCAGTCCCGGCAGGAGTGGTTTTGTTGTAGGTAATTGTCACTCCCGTTGTTATGCCTATGCCGGATATGTCAATCTCCCCGTGGGTATACGTGCCTTCAGCGTAATATTGATCTCCCGGATCCTGCGAAAACTCAAACCAGCCCGCCAGCGTGGTTACGTCCCCACCGTTGGTTAGGTCCCCTCCCGTGCCGCCGTACCATATCCGCGAATAATATTCTCCGGCACCCCCCGCACAAAAACCAATTTCGATCACTATGCGATCCCCGGCCTGTGCTGATACACTTGTCAATGCCTGTGCTGATACCAGCAGTCCCGCCGCTGTAGTGGGAAACTCTGTAGATCCAATATAGTTATTAAGCAGAGTACCGCGCACTGTGCTTGAATCGCCCTGCGTCACCCACGCATGGACGTGGTAAACCATATTGTAGCTGGTATGTACGCCCAAACACCATCTGAGTGTTCCGGCCAGGGTTTTGGCCGTGACAAGCGGGTCAGTAACGGCTTTAATTATCAGCGCATCGTAGCCTGCGCTAAAATCAGTAGAGTTGCCGCCTGCAGAAGAGATACTGCCGCCTTTTGTCCTCGAAAGCCGCTTTAAAACCTGGCTGCCTGTGTAATCCCAGCCGCCTTTTGCGCTGGGGTTATAGCCTGCTGTTGCGTTCTGTATGTAGTAGCGTGCTGCGCCGCCACCCGTTGAGTTAATGCCCAGTTTTACGCTGTTTTCCTCGGCCACTGTATTTTCATGCGTGCCATTAAAGTCCGCGGTGGTCGTGGCGGTGACGCTGAAATCCTCCCCGGACACGGCAAGCGTCACATCCCCCGGCGAAGTGACGGTGTCAATGTTTACCCCTGTGCCAGCCTCCCAGTCCTCCTTCGAGGACATGGATATTGCGCCGGACTCTCCGCTAATAAGGTAGAGCTGCTTGGCGTGCTGGAATACCAACTTGTCGCCGTCGCTGTGCTTCCAGCAGCGCAGGCCGCCGATGCCGCCCGCGCCCAGGGAGGGAAACAGGGACTCATACCCGGCCACTTTGGTGATGCTGCCGATGGGGCTGCCCAAGTCCACATTCTGCGCCGGCGGGATCTGGTGCGCCGCCATTGAGTAGATGTCGTCCACAGCGTTTACCCCACGCCAGTCCTGCTGTGGCAGGGAAAGAATCTGCCGGTTGCGTCCACGGTTGCGGGCATGACGCTTCATGATGCGGTCGTAGGCCATTTACCACACCACCTCGATCTGTCTCGGACTGTCGTCGATGGCCTTGTCGTCGCAATACCTTTCGATATCGTCAAGGATGTCCATCAGGAATATCTCCAACTCCTGCTCGTCCATGTAGTCGGCGTTCCTGGTCGAATACCATGCCTGCACGGCCTTCTCAAAAGGCTTCAAGTGGAACTGCTTGGGCAGGTATACAGGCGTTGAGTCGGTCGAATCTTCCAACGCAGGCGGCTCGAAGTAGTAGTACATCTTGACTGTGCTGGACGGAGTTTTACCGAACAGCCATATCTCCCCCGTGCGCGGCAGGAAATATTGTGTCGTCTCGTCCGTATCCGCCACTCTGTCCGCTATGTCATGGATTACTACCAGCGGCTTATTGTCCGGGGCGTCCCCGTCATACACTTGGGACGGGCGGTCGAAGTCGGCAGGCAGAGTGCCTACGCCATCGGTAATCGTATGGGCAGAGTCACTACTGTCATACGAATACGATTTCAACAACTTCAGCCTGCGCGCAATCGGCCCCTGATAAATAATATTGACCAGGGCTAGCACTTCCTCCCTGGTCATAAAAACCGGCTCGATTAGGTCTTCCTCACCGATAGCCTTAAGGCAGTAATCTATTATCTCTTTGGTGTTCAATAGAACCACCTCAATAAATCATATTCTTGTGCCCGCACTTCGGGCAGACCGCGCTCATCGGTTCCTCCGTGGCCACATCCTCAAAGATCCCCTTCGCCGTTTCCAGTTTCTGTGTACCCTTTTTCCGGTCACGCACATAGAACAGCGGAGGCGGTCTCTTGCCTTTAGCAGGCTTTCCCTTGTCGTCGTATCGCTTCAGCGGCTCATCGTCGCCGGGCGCAGCACGGTGGACATATCCTGCGGTGTCTATTCTGATATGCAGAGGGTGGTCACAATTGAAGCAGTTAATTTGCTGTGACATGGCGTTCCTCCTAAAGCGTTGTGGCGCTATCGCTATTCCGATAGCTAAACATCCATCAAGTTTTTAATAGGCAGTTTTAAGGTTCATTAGATCCGCCTTGG